>Ga0116192_1001566_pt1 | contig 15939 bp, 11 predicted proteins | sample AD_UKC113_MetaG_FD_89876 | JGI IMG/M metagenome (GOLD analysis project Ga0116192, IMG submission 89876) | Active sludge microbial communities of municipal wastewater-treating anaerobic digesters from Hong Kong - AD_UKC113_MetaG | ecosystem: Engineered > Bioreactor > Anaerobic > Digestate... | reverse complement strand
GCCCGCATCATATACGGACAGCATTTAACCCATTAGAAGAATGGATAATCTGTGAAATTAGGCGGTCAACTGGGTTAGGTATAGATAGTTTGGCTGAGGTGCTAAAGCCATTTATACCGCAGGCAAATCGTAAGAATATCAATCGTTGTTTGAATCGTTATGGGATAATAGAGGAAGAGAGGCGTCAGAAAGAGGCATTAAAACAGAAACGCTTAGTAGGTAAGTTTGAGGAATGTGTTCCTGGATATATTCATGTAGATGTAAAGTTGCTCCCGAAATTACCTGGAGAGCGAGAACGGAACGTGTTGTTTGTGGCAATTGACAGGGCTACCAGATTAGTATATATAGCAATGAAGGACAAAAAAGACGCTTATAATGCAGAAGCATTCTTAAAGGAACTAATACAGTTCTATCCCTATAAGATACATACAGTATTAACAGACAATAATAAAGAATTTACAGACCGTTTTTGTAGGACAAGAAAAGAAGCATCAGGTAGGCATGTATTTGATAAGAGGTGCCAGATAGAAGGTATAGAACATCGTCTAACCAGACCCTACACTCCTCAGACAAATGGTCTTGTAGAACGCTTTAATAGTAGAACTGAAGAGATATTAAAGCAACATCACTTTAACACATACAGTCAACTTATGGATACACTAAACAAATACCTCCGCTGTTATAATTTTGTCAATAAGCAAAGGGTATTAAATAACAAAAGCCCAAGTGATAAAGTATTAGACTGGTTCCAGAAAGATAAAACTATCTTCAAGGATTCTTTTAATCCCTCATCCTACAACCTACCGTCTCCAGATAGTTAAACCTATAAAAATATGATAAAAAATTGTTAGTAAATTTTTATTTAAAAATGTTGAATTTTAGAAATAAAAGTAGTATATTATTTAAATACATATTTGTAGTTTTATATTGTCATCATAAGAATTATATATTATGCAATAAGGAGTAAAATATGGAAGTTGAATCTCAATATGGCAAAGCATTTGTATCCGTAGGCTGTAATCGTAATTTATTCCTTTCCAATCTTTATAATTTTGTTAGGTTTCAACTTGATAATGAAATTATAGATGAAATGGTATTATATCTTTGTGACTTTTCTATTGACCATATCAAAGTATTACACAAAAATATTTTACAAAAACGTGAGATATCCAATTATGTACGGATAGAATCAGAAAAGCATGGACGAGACATGAAAATTTATGCTACTCAAGAATGGATAATGAAATATGCACAACCTTTTAGTGATTGGTATGAAGAGGAATATGGGGATAAATTTATACAAGAAATTACTTGAAATGACATAATCTAGTAGTAAAAAAGTTGTAGGCTGCACTTTACTGTTGTCCGCTAAAAGATTTAAATAAATATCATTAGTTTTTGTAAGAAAAATATATAATATTTTACGATGTAGGACACTATCTAAAAAGTTAATATTCTGATGTCATGACTCAAACACGACATATAGGAATATAATAAATGAAAATAAATTAAATTAAATTACTATCTATCCCTACAAAAGAAATGAGGTTGCGTCGTCTATTACAATTCTCAAAAATCCATCTAATACTTTTAGCGGACAGATATGATTTATCATATATATTCACTTAAATAAAAAGTGAGGAAGTAATAAAACATAACAAGATTAAAGAAAAGTTTTAATTAAGTATAGACATTTTCTCTTCGTTTGTTTTGCTATTTTTTAGGTTATTATTTTTTTTTGTTTTTGTTCTTTTCTTTTTCTTTTCTGTCGGGGAACCGTCATGGTCTAATTTTGGGGCGGGAAGTTTTTCTAAAAGTTGGTTAAAATAATCTTTAGCCTCTTGCACTTCTGGGTCGTCAGAGTTGGTGACTTCCTTGTATCGTGTGCCATCACGGTTATCTCCACAATCGTATAACCTGCCATAATGTAGAGGTGAATTATCTTCTAATAACCACCGTTTTGTTCTTAATATGCGTCTGTCTGCAATGAAACTGAATATCCAGTTCCGTGTAGTTTCACTTGCACCGGTCAAGAATGGGACTAAAGATACCCCGTCAATAGGCTTATCTTTTGGTAAAGGGATATTAACCCAATCACACAGAGTCGGCAGGACATCAGACAAATCTGTCAGTTCCATCACACTACCGCGTGTTTTCACATAAGCCGGACCCCAAACTATCATAGGAACTCTTGCCCCTAATTCAGTAGGTTGTCCCTTTCCTTGCCCACCTGTGCCATTATCGCCGGTAAAGATAAATATTGTCTTTTCTCTTAGTCCTGCATTTTCGACTTCTTCAACCAGTTTTCCTATCAGTTTATCAAGATATTCCACCGATGGTTTAAAGTTGCGTTGGTCATTCTTAAATAAATCATCTCCTTCCTTTCTCGAGTCCGGTGTAGGTAAATGTGGAGCATGAGTTAAACATGTGGGATAATAAATAACAAATGGTTTTTCCTTATGGCGATGAATAAAATCTATAACAAACTGATTATGTATGTCTGGTCCATAATCATCAGGTTTTGTTGGCACATATTCACCATTACGCACAATAGAAGGGTGCCAGTATCTGGAATATTTTCTGTCTTTTTCATATCCACTAGTATAGATAGTGTCTTTTGGCAGATAACCTTTCTGTCCCCATATACAATATTCATCAAATCCACATTCAAAAATTAGTTTTGGCGGCTCTCCAGATAACTGCCATTTGCCTGAAACTGCTGTAGCATAACCTGCTTCCTTCAGTAGATTAATGAAAGTGCGATGGCTTTTTGCTATGTCTTCTACTTCGCTATTCGGTTCAGGTCCACCTCGCAAATTTGCAAAGTTGTATACCCCATTATGGCAACCGTATTGTCCTGTTAACAACATAACTCGCGTTGGGTGACAAATCGGCGTGGCGTAGCATGTTTGGAATTGAACTCCTTCCATTGCTAAACGGTCTAGATTAGGTGTATGAATTGCTTCATTGCCATAGCAAGACAATTCTTTGGCACCAAGGTCATCTGCTAACACTACAATAAAATTAGGTCGGTCATTTTTAATATCTTTTTTATTTGCAGAACAACTCCATTGCGAAAACAAATAAGAACTGAGACCTAAAAAAGTTGAATTGCGAATAAAATCCCTGCGTGAGATACTTTTTATAGATTTTTCTTTCATTGGTTAAAATTTCCCACAGATTAAAAGTAAAAAGTAAAAAAAACAATTACTTAAACCATAATATTTTCTAATTTAAATAAACACTGCTTATTATTTTTAGTTCCTTAATACAACACATTACTATCAATTAATATTGTGAGTTATTGCTCTTAAATAATTTAAAAAATATTTTATTCTCTTATAGTGGGAGTTTTAATTGACTCTTCTATATATTTAATTATTCTTCTGAATGGTAGAGGTAAATACCTTGTAGGCATCCAATATTTGCTGTTCGTTAAGTGGGGCAATAATCATTCGGACGGTCGTAGAGATGGATTGTCCTGCTTCTAATGTTTTTCCAAATAATGAGAGATACATGGAGAAATGAGTATTTCCTGCGTTCGGTGTAGATACCGCAAAGCAATTGTCGCTGGTAGTTATATGCACCACTGCAAGTTTGGTCTCCCTGTCTATACGATAAATAATCGGCTCATGGAAGAATGGACGAATAGTCCAATTTACCGGGTTAGGCAAGATATCCCATCGCCCATCTTTAATAATTTTAGTAGCATTTTCATCCTTTGGAAAGGCTTGCCATTCACCTGCTTCAACAGGGGTCGGCAGAAACTTTGCCGTCCCGTCATCTCCCTTTGCATATACATAAGATTCAGGAAAGTATTTGGTCAGGTAAGATGAAAGGAACACCTCAAAATCTGGCAAAACTTGCTTTGCCTCTACCGTAATTAACAAATCAAGTGTCTGTGGGTTTATCCATTGATACACAGCAGTTAGAGTAAACGGATGTTCTGCATCAGAATCCCAGAACACTTTCAATGTTTTGGGATTCAACATTTTTGCTTCACTCTTCACCTCACGCATACTTTCGCCAAAACGGTAGTTTGTCTTGAACACACGATAAAAATTTAGTAAACCAGGCAAACCCGGATACCCTGCTATTTCCCTCTCCGGCGACACCGTGCGAAAAGGAACAAATCCAATAGATTTTCCATCAAGTCTAAAAGTCCCCGACAAAAAGCCTGTATCCACACGATATTCCCCTGAAACCTTATCCGACGGGACAAAAAAACCCTCCGCATATCCTACCTCTGCCATAAGCCACACCCCCGCAACAAAAACAAACATCAACCAGAACAATTTACTTTTCATTTTCATAATTAATTCCCTTTAATATAAATAACAAAACCTACTAGACCTCATCACCAACGCCGTTAGATATATATTTTATTAAAACATTACATAAATCTCAATAACTCTTTTCATCAATAGTTACAATTTAACTAAAATCCTTTCCCAAAATTTGCACAAAGTATGGATTATTAGAAGTAGCGATAAACTACTAAACCAAGGACGTCTATGTAAATATATTTTTTCTTAAAAAAAATCCTTTAATTTCCTCTGAACTAAACTCCAATTCTGTCAATAAACATATTTCCGCCAACATTTTCAGCCTCTCAGTTAAGGAGGTGATTTCTTTACTATTAGCAGCACTTTCTCTTAATTCCTCGTCATGATGTGTCAGATAATTTCTGGTATTAATTACCAGTTCGATAAACGCATTTTGATTTTCTATAAATTTATTTAGAATTTCTTGATATTCTTTAAATATTCCCTTTAATCTTTTTCTTAAAGAAAATTCATTACCATATTTCAGATATTCCTTTAGTCTTTCTTTTAAATCACATACAACATCATCTGGAATTGCTTTTGTAAGGACTTCATATATTTTATTATAATCTTCCTTTTTTAAGTATTGCCCTCCGAATTTACGCCGATGAAATGATTCTACTGCTTGGATTAAACTCAAGAATCGTGGTCTAGGATTTGTAGGAGGATTATATAATATTCCAAAATACAAATTATAAAAAGGTTCTAATAAATCTGCTTTATCAAACCAATTTTTTAGAAAAGTTTCAAATCTATCTGAAATATCTGTGAGAGTAAAAAGCATATTATACGGAGATAAAGATTTATATGCTTTTGGGATATTCATCAACCTATAAAATATTTTAACTGGTGGGTAACAAGGAGAAGAATCACTATTAATTGGTATAATTCTTTTATTTATTTCTGTTATACCTTCAATAGCCAATGGATAAACTGGTTCTGTAGTTCCAAGATAAAAAACTCTGAATGTAATATAAATTCTTTTTATAATCTTCCAAAGGCTTAGGTTCTGAATATTCTATCTTTATCCATGTTTCCTGTTTAATACCCATTTCTTTTTGAACTGGTAATAATGGACCGATGTGCTGCTTAAAATCTATGGATATTTTGCAATCATTATTAATATTCGCATTTATAGATTTAGGAAACTTGTATTTTATAACAGATTCTTTATTGTCTTGATATGGTTTTTCAAATCCTGAAATATTAACCCACTCATCCAAATATAGATAGCGAATAGAAATGTTATTAAACTTGATATCTTCTGACTTTTGGAAATGAGCACCTATAAAAATAAAATTAAAATGAAATAAAAATGTTGGAAATCCCCGATAGTTAAAAGTTGCTTCACTCATAAAACATTTATGTAAGGTGATATTTATACCACCAGAAGAAACACCTAATATAATATTAGGTAGGAATAATATTCTTTCTTTTTTTTAATAATCCCCATTAATTCCAAGGTCGCTCTTTCATTGTGAGTAAATCTAAGTGTACCATGAATTTTCTTTTCTGGTTCATCAGGAATCCACCACTCACCAGTATACTCAAATTCCTCTATCAACTTTGTTCTCCCTTGTTGCCAATACAGTTTTATGACAAAGATAATATATCTTATATAGTGCTTTATATAGAACCTTAAAATATAATCTTTAATTATGATTATAGCACTAATTTGTGAAAAAGTTTTAGTATAAATTTAAAATAATTTTTAAATAACTATCGCTGTTAGTTAAACACTTAAAACCTTTTTAAGGTAGGTAGTCTAATTAGGAATGTGATTTATATTATAATGTAGGTTTATAGAATTGAATTTTAAGAGGAGTTAAGTTGTGCTTACGATAGTCTCTGTAATAAGTTTAGTGGTTCTAATTCTTCTATTTACTTTTGTTGTTTACCAGACCCTTCTTTATAATCGGATAATCAAAAATTCTCAGGATGTCATTACTGAAATTCGGGATTCATTGAAGCATATCAACGATTCTTTTGCCTCTTTTTCAAGAACTATGCTTGATGAAATCTCGCGAAATCGGACTGAACTATCAACTATTTTAACTTCTACATTAAAAGATACCGCTCAAACGCAGCTGGGACAATTACGGATTTTCTCAGAAAACCTTGACCGACTTTCTCAATCCAATTCAGAAAGTCTGTCCAGAATTAATGAAACCCTGAGGACAGAAATTAATAATTTACAACAGGCAAATGAGAAGAAACTTGAAGAGATGCGGAAGACCGTAGATGAAAAACTTCAAACCACGCTTGAAAATCGCCTGTCTGAATCTTTTAAGACGGTTAGCACACAATTAGAGAGTGTGTATAAGGGTCTGGGTGAGATGAAAAACCTTGCTTCGGATGTTGGTGATTTGAAGCGTGTATTGACGAATGTGAAGCAACGAGGTGTATTCGGTGAACTGCAATTAGAGAATATTCTTGAAGACATATTAACCACAGGACAATATAAAAAGAACGCTATTATTAAAAAGGGGAATCAGGTTGAGTTTGCCATTAGAATCCCTTCAAAGGATATTGATGACAAGTATATTCTGCTGCCTATTGACTCCAAATTTCCTCGTGAAGATTATGAGCGTATTTTGAATGCACAGGAGCGTGCCGACCCTAATGCCCTTGCTGAGGCAGTGAAGTCCTTAACTAATCGTATTATTAGTGAAGCAAAGGATATTAATGAAAAATACATAGACCCTCCAAAAACTACTGATTTTGCCATATTGTTTCTTCCAGTAGAAGGGCTATTTGCGGAGGTATTGCGTATTCCTGGTTTGTTCGAGCGAATAAGAAAAGATTACAGCGTTATTATCACAGGTCCAACAACTATTACTGCCATTCTCAATAGCCTCCAAATGGGCTTTCGCACTCTTGCTATTGAAAAGCGTTCTACAGAGGTATGGAAAGTTTTGAGTGCAGTAAAAACAGAATTTACCAAATTTGGTGAATATCTTTCAAAGACCAAGCAAAAATTGGAACAGGCAGCCAATGAAATAGATAATGCAAAAAAACGAACCTCAATTATTGACCGCAAGTTAAAAGGTGTAGAAACACTCGACCCCACCGAATCTGAGAGGGTGTTAGGTTTAGATGATGGAAATGCCCTTGAATATAATAATGGAAATGAAGTATATAAAGATGAGATATAAAAAAGAAGGGAGTTCATTATGGATAAAATTCTTATTTTATTAGCACAAGGTTGCGAAGAAATAGAAGCAGTTACACCTATTGACTTACTTAACCGTGCTGGTTTAGAAGTGGTTACGGCCTGTCTGGATAATGAAAAAGTTATTCAAGCCAGTCACGGGGCTATCCTTATGGCACAGAAAAAATTGAGTGAAGTTATTAACGAAGAATGGGACATGATTATCCTTCCTGGTGGTTTGCCAGGTGCTGATTATCTGGGTAAAAACAAACAAGTTATTAAATTAATTAAAAAAATAGATTCCTCTGGCAAATATATCGCTGCTATATGTGCGGCACCTCGCGTTTTGGCGAAGAATGGTCTTCTTAATGGGAAAAGAGCAACTGCATATCCCGGAATTCTAAAGAAAAAAGACTTTCCTGAAATTGATATTTGTGATGAAAAGGTTGTCGTAAGCGATAACATAATTACAGGCAGAGGTCCCGGTGTGGCTGTTGACTTTGCACTGAAACTCATTGAAATATTATGTGGCAAAGAATTACTAAATACGGTGGAAACAAGTCTTGTCCGCTACTAAATATTGTAGTTATAATTTATTCAATATTTACAATATTTTCCCCTATATTTCGTGGGGTGATGATATGGATATTTGAAGTTAGTGTGTAAGGTACACCCATCAAACTGGGGAAAATAACTTCTAAAAAAACTGCTGTATATTGTTGTGAAGGAATAGAAATAGTAGTTCTATAAGTTTTTTCTATTACTTCTGAAAGAATTTTGCATTTCCAGTCTTTATTCATCAAATTAAAAATATCACCTCTTTTGTCTTTACTACAATACCATGCTCGACATTCAATAATTTCTTCGCTTGCTTTTACAGTGCATTCTCCTGTCGGAGAAAATTCCCAATGGAAGGTAGGCATATTCTTTTGTCCCAGTATGCGGTGATAAAAGACGCGTATGGTATCTTTGAAATCGTAAATAGGAGTATTTGTAGATGATGAAAAATTTAAGAGTAATTGTTGCGGTAAAAATGCAAATTCTCGCGATAATTGGAGATGAAGACACATCAACCAATTCACAGGCTCAGGTATTTCTGAAATCGCCTGCTCAGAAAGCGAAACCAGATTACACCCTTGTTGATTGCCAAGAGAAATAACAAGTTTTGGAATATGCAGTAATGTGCTATATGAATAAGGGTCTATAACTTTTAGCAAATTTTCTCCATCTTCTGTTTCAAGTAAGGGTAAAATTCCTGCATCATCCATTTCTGCAAACAAGGGAGGAAGATTTATTTCATCCATAAACATCCGCTTTATTTGTTGTTCTAGATGAAATACAGAAACATTAACAGACACTAATCCAATAACACGGGAATCCATAGGAGGCACGAGCCACGGCACAAAGAACGGTGCATCTCCACATAGAACGAATTCTTTTAATGGGATTTCAGAACGCAAATTTTTTAATAAGAACTCTTGAACAGCATCCATAGCCCGAACCACAGACTTAACCATTGGACAAAATATAACCCAGCCTGGGTCGTATGTCTCAAAATATTGTTTCAAACTCCAACTTGCAAATTCAGTTAGTTCTAAATTAACAACCTTTGTAGGTGTTTCATAAATTCCAACTTTATCCCTTGGGAAACCTTCAAGAATAGCCACTACTGATTTTGAAGATACGGCAAGAGAAATAAAATAGGGTGGAATTTCGCTCATTGGCGTTTCATTTGTCGAGAGACCTTCCGTAAGGACTAACATGCCGATATCTTTTACACGCTGATTAGGTATTATCAGGGTTAACCAATGACGCCATACCGGAGGCACAGTTTTTTCTGGATGCCAACTCTGGGACACGAAATCAAGAAAGTATGCTTTATAGCCTTCACCTTGCTTTTCTGCATACACCTCAACCTTGTAGGCATTATCATAGTCTTTTACAAATTTTGATAGAAATCCGGAATAATCATATTCCTTTTTCTTTATTTGTTCTTTCATCTCAACTTTACTATTTTGGACCTGCTCTACTGTCTTCTCATTATAATAAAAGGTATAGAGTAAGAAGCCACTTAAACATAATGAAATAATTGAAATAACAAGCAAAACTGCAAATAAAATATTACTTTTGAACCCTGATGAGACTTGGGAAGGTTGAGATACATCAAGAGAATTCGGAGTTGAAACAGGTGTATAAGACACTCCCATCATATCAGGTGTCGGAGTGACTGGGGTTGGTGATGGCATAGTGCTCGTTCCATCAGTAGAAGGCGGTGTTGGAGTTAGTGTTGGTGTCTGCGTGCCTGTTGACGGAGTTATCTGTCCAGTCTCAACTGGTGTCCCTTGTCCTGTCATAATATTAGGATAAGGAGTAGCACCTGCTTCTAAATGTTGTAATTTATTGCTATTGTGAGGAGTTATCGGGTAACTAGGTGTAGCCTCCTTAGGTTGAGGTGTGAACTCAGGTGTTCCCATAGAACCTTCTGTCAATACCATTGTCTTCTGTTCAACCGGGGTCATTTCACCTGACCGCCGTTTTAATAGGTCTGCCTTAACTTCACGGAGTAGGTCTGCTATTTCCTTCCCTGAGGAAGGTCTGCCTTCTGGATTTTTAAGAAGACATTGAGAGATAAGTTTCTCAAGTGCCACAGGCAAATCGGGATTTATTAAGCGAACCGGTGTTGGTGGCGTATCTGTATGTTGCCTCATTAATGCAAGATAATTTTCAGCCTCAAAAGGCAAACTGCCTGTAAATAGAAAATATAAAACTACACCTAATGAATATATATCCGATTGTGGAGTTGCTTCCTTACCAAGACATTGCTCTGGTGACATATACGCTGGCGTTCCTAAAACATTGTGCTCACCTGTTAAAGGAGTTAGTGATGTATCGCGTAACCGTGCAAGATTAAAATCGGTTAATTTCACATTACCCTGTGCATCTACTAAGATATTTGCAGGTTTAACATCACGATGCACAATGTCTGCCTGATGTGCAAGATATAATGCTTCTGCTATTTGTATACCGATATCTATTCGTTCTACAAGAGATAGATTTGGATTATCTTTTAGAAATCGGTCTAAATTTTTTCCATGCACATATTCCATTACAAGAGCCAACCGCTGATTTTCCTCGACAATATCATAAATCTGAACAATACCCGGGCAATTCAGTCGTGCTGCACTTTGTGCCTCCCGCAAAAAACGAGCGACACGACTCGGCTCCGAAGAATGTTGCGGATGTAATACCTTAATAGCAACTTCACGCTTCAATCGAGGGTCAAAACCGCGGTAAACAACACCAAAACCACCTTCAGCAATCCGCTCTTCTACCTGATAAACGCCAATTTTTTGAGGTATATCTCCTGATGCGCTTGACACTTTTATTTCCGTATATATGTTTAGTGTTTACAATAATTATGATACCACTCTACCTTTTATAAATATCACATTTACAAACAAAATAAAAACATCTTTATATAAAATATACAAACATAAAAAATAGTTCTTTAATAATTAAAAAAATAAATAATTCTCACAATTATTAATATTGTTTTTTTGAGATTAAATGATTCTATTTAATGAATTCAATTTCTACTACATTATATATGATTTCTTTAATGATATAGTTTTGTGATAATAAATGAAATATTTGGCTATATTGACTATTTTGATGATGTGTTGTATCTCATTCTAACTAATTTTGTCAATAACGATTGAAATGCTTTTAATAAAAAGGTATTAGAGAAAGTGTTTATTGGTTTTCTACTGAGTCTATGATTCCTGCACCTAATACCAAATCGCTACTGTAAAATACTGCTGTTTGGCCTGGCGTTATTGCTGATTGTGGTTCATCGAAAGTAATATGAACCGTATCACCTGATGGGCTGACCTTTTCCATCAAGGCTAATGCTGGTTCGTGGCGAAGCCGAATTTTACAATGAACTTTTGTTGGAGTCGCTGGTGGTTCGGGAATGGAAACCCAATTGCACTCAATAACCTTCATTGAGGATTTAAGCAGGCAAGGTTTGTGCCCAACAATAACACAATTGCGAATTGGGTCTAATCCAACTACATAGTAAGGCTCTTCTGCTCCACCAATGCCCAATCCTTTCCGTTGCCCAATAGTATAATGAATAATCCCATGATGTTTTCCTAATATATTCCCTTGTTCATCTACTATATTACCCTCTTTTACTTCATTCTCATCGAAAAGAACATCATATTTACTACCTTCAAGGAAATCCTGACTTTCATCTTGCTCTACAAGTTCAGGGAAACCTGCTTCTTTTGCAATAATGCGGACATGAGATTTGGTTAAATTCCCAAGCGGAAAAACAATTTTTTGCAGTTGTTCCTGTCGTAGCATGGACAGGAAATAACTTTGGTCCTTCTCGCGGTCAGTGCCACGAGAAAGAATAAATCGAGAGCGAGTATGGTCAAACTGAACACGAGCATAATGACCTGTCGCAAAATATTCAAAAGGGATACCTATTTTTTCAGCCCGTTCAATCAAGAAGCCAAATTTTACCATTCGATTACATCGAACACATGGATTTGGTGTGCGACCAGAGAGGTATTCTTTACGGAAATATTCCAGAACAGTATTATGATATTCCTCTGCAAGGGGAATAACATGGAAAGGGATACCCAGCCGCTGCGCCACTGATTGTGCCATTTCTATTTCATGCTTTTCGTTGGGTCCAAAACAGCCTTTAACACCTGTCTTTTCCAGTGGAAAACTACTATCCCATATAGACATAGTTAAACCTATAACCTGACAACCTCGTTGCTTCAACAACCACGCTGCCATGGAGGAATCTATACCTCCACTCATTCCTACCGCAATGTGTGTTCCTGCGGGAGGCAAAGTATTTAATATCGAATCAAGATTTATATTCATCAAAATTGAACCTTATAATCACTACTGTCCGCTAAAAATATGGAGATTTTTTCCATAATTTCAATGATAATATTGTTTGATAAAAATAATGAACAATGATATTACTATTTCACAGTCTTTTTAAAAAATAAAGAGGGAATGACAATTCACTAACAGATATATATAGAAAAAGATAGAAATCAATGTAGAGGTTTGATTTATCAAACACTCAAATTGCCGCTATCTAAGTCATCATATATACTATTATATATAGTTTTAATTTCTGTGCATGATGAATCGTGCCCCTACAATAACACAAAAATATCAATTTATGATAGTTTATACATAAAGCAATGGAATATCATATACCCTTAATATAGTTTATTTCTAAAAGGAATAAGAAAAATAAATCAAATAATTATTTATCCCTACCCGAAAATAGATATTTTATTGTCTATCTCAATATCAAAAGATATCTCTCAAATCTTTTAGCGGACAACAGTGACAATAAAAAGACTCCTCACCTTGCAAAGGGGAGGTGTCGCGTTAGCGACAGAGGGGTCAATTCTAATCAAACACCTACTATAAGGACTCCACATAGCAGGAGGTAAAATTGAATATCTGTGTTACACCCCCTATAACGACTCCCCCTTTCGCCAAGGTGGAGAGTTTTTTATCTCCTCGTATTTTAAAACTGCAAAAAGGATTTTGGTGCTTTCTTTTGAATCATGTAGGGTTTTATCCAAAATATATTACTATGTGCTATTAAATTCATCATCACTGCAAGTGATATGTTCAACATGATTGCATTTCGTAGGGGCGTATTGCATATGCCTTCTTCCAGAAATTTTTAAATAGACCCTCCTCGAATGTATAAATAGATATAAATAAAAAGACTCCTCACCTTGCAAAGGGGAGGTGTCGCGTTAGCGACGGAGGGGTCTGTTCTAATCAAACACCTACTATAAGGACTCCACATAGCAGGAGGTAAAATTGAATATCTGTGTTACACCCCCTACAAGGACTGGGGCTGTCCAAAAAGTCAATTTGAGACAATTTTGCCGTTACATAAACAAACATATACGGCTATAAGCAATCATAAATCAACATAATTAAACACTTGTTTTTTAGGCAAATTTCTTAAAAAAGGACTTTTTGGACAACCCCAGCCTATTAATCATATTACTTCTACTGAGACTCTCTTATACAAAAGAGATATTTTAAAATGGTGATTATGTGATATAATCCAACAATGGAAAAGCAATACATAGGAGGAACGATATATGGAGATAATGAAAGTAGTTCAATTATTAGCAAGTGAAGAAAAACTTATTGCTTTCATAGCACAAAATTCTTTACCCTTATCCCATAAATCCCTTCAAAAATTAACAACTTTCTTTGGAGAAGAACTTAAAATTCATTATTATTAACGAAGGGGCCTACTTCTATAATGGCTTCGGACATAAGTACCATCTTTTCTAAAATAACCTCTTACATAAACTGTTTTTGGCCTACCAGTATGTTCACTTATCTGTCCATAATAGCTCCCATTTTCTGCAACGGATGAATTATAGCTTCCATAATAATCTGAAACTTTATAATGACTGTTCTCATTTTTAATTATAATTGGTGATATAGGAATAGTAGGACAAACAGATACATTATAGTGATTTCCCTCCTTTTTAATAGAATATTCATTTCCATTAAAAGAGTAATACTTGTCTTTATTAGAATTATCAGTGCCAAAGTATTTACCATTGGAATTTATAGAAATTTTTAAGTCTTGGCCTCCTGTATATTCGTAAACTTTCCCATTTTTGAAAGTTATAGAAGAGAGAAGACCATATCCCCATACTTCTTTATCGAGAGATGGATATTTAAAAATCTCATCAGGCGTTCCAAGCACATACAAAACTTCATCAAAAGTAGAACCAAAATCTATAGAAATTGGTTTATCTTTAATATTATTTAATTGTTTTTTGGGGAAAATTTTAATCTTTAGTTCCTTTGCTCCTGTATACTCATAAACTCTACCGTCCCTGAATGTAATAGAAGAGAGAAGACCATATCCCCATACTTCTTTATTGAGAGATGGGTATTTAAAAATCTCATCAGGAGTACCTAATACATAAATAACATCATCATAAGTTGAACCAATTGTTATAGATTCTAGTTCAACATCTTTTTCAACTTTATTTGATGGAGTTAACTTTATTTTTAGATTCTTCCCACCTGTATATTCATAAACCTTCCCATCTTTGAAAGTTATCGAGGAAAGAAGACCATATTCCCATACTTCTTCATTAAGAAATTCATATTTCAAAACTTGTCTAGGTGCTCCTAATACTTCAAGGACAACTTTTTTTGTATCTCCTATTTGGATAAAATCCTCTGACCAGCAGATTGAATTGTTTACAAGAAGAACCAGAAGGGCAAGTATAAGAAAAATTTTTTTATTCATATTTATTATTCCTTTCAAAATGTATTCGCCTATAATGTAATATAAAGTTTTGTAGATAAAAGAAATTATCAATAATAAACTGAGTATGTATGTGTAGCAATATTTCTTTTTATCAGCTGTTCTATCCCAATCTGGACTCAAGTAAAGTAAGAAAACTCCCTTATTTATCATACTTTTATCTCCCGCTGGCATTCAACATAGAAATAAATTGGTTACCTCTTGTTTAACTATATAATCTGATTATCTAAAATATTTTAACTCAAAGTTTTAAAAATATCAAATTTTTTATATCTACTATCTCTAACAATTAAGTTTTCTTCATAAATTTAATTAAAAACATTATTTTACAAATATACTTGGAGTCGTCTATTCTCCTTCTAATTTTTTAATTTTCTGTTTCGCCTTTTCTATCAAACTATTCATTTCCTGTGTTTGGTTGAGTGTTCCAGCAGAGACACAGGAAAGAAAATTCTTGTATGCCTCTACTGCTGCCTGGTATCTTCCCAGTTCCTCACATACTAAGCCTTTACCCATGTATGCCTCTGCCAACTTTGGGTTGATTTCTATTGCACGATTAAAATCCGCTATCGCTCGCTCCTTATCGCCAATGAGAGCATAAGCAACACCACGATTGAGGTATGCCTCTGCATCCTTTGGGTTGATTTCTATTGCACGATTATAATCCGCTATCGCTCGCTCCTTATCGCCCATCTTATAATAAGCAGCACCACGATTGTAGTATGCCTCTGCCAACTTTGGGTTGATTTCTAATGCACGATTATAATCCGCTATCGCTCGCTCTTTGTCTCCTAAGTCATCATAAGCAAGACCACGATTGTAGTATGCCTCTGCATACTTTGGGTTGATTTCTAATGCACGATTATAATCCGCTATCGCTCGCTCTTTGTCTCCTAAGTCATCATAAGCAGCACCACGACTGAGGTATGCCTCTGCCAACTTTGGGTTGATTTCTAATGCACGATTATAATCCGCTATCGCTCGCTCCTTATCGCCCATTTCATAATAAGCATTACCACGACCGAGGTATGTCTCTGCATACTTTGGGTTGATTTCTAATGCACGATTATAATCCGCTATCGCTCGCTCCTTGTCTCCTAAGT
>Ga0116192_1001565_pt1 | contig 15950 bp, 8 predicted proteins | sample AD_UKC113_MetaG_FD_89876 | JGI IMG/M metagenome (GOLD analysis project Ga0116192, IMG submission 89876) | Active sludge microbial communities of municipal wastewater-treating anaerobic digesters from Hong Kong - AD_UKC113_MetaG | ecosystem: Engineered > Bioreactor > Anaerobic > Digestate | place... | reverse complement strand
GAAGGCGAGGGTCATGTGGTGGGTGTCGAAGTGTCCGACAATTTCACGCTGCTTAAGTAGGAAATTTGTTGAAAACAGGAGGGTGCAAGTATATAATAGCAAAAGAATCCAATCACTTTTAAAGGAGGTATCCCATGCCCATCAATGCAAGATCTTACGGTATAACCCCTGACGGGCAGGAGGTTGTTCTTTATACGCTGACCAACGCCAATGGTCTTAAGGCTGAGATAATCAATTACGGAGGCATCATCACCTCCTTAATGGTACCTGATCGGGACGGTAATCTGGCCGATATCGTGCTGGGGTATGACAGTCTTAAGGACTATCTTGTCAATCCCACCTTTTTCGGCGCCATCATTGGACGATACGCCAATCGGCTGGAAGAGGGGCGTTTCACCCTCAACCATGTAGACTACCAGCTTAGCAGAAATGATGGGAACAACCATTTGCACGGTGGGCAGGGCGGATTCCATAAAAGGGTTTGGGATGCACGCATCCTTACCGATGGTGATGATCAGAGGCTGGAGTTGAGCAGATTCAGCACCGATGGTGAGGAAAACTATCCCGGCAATCTGGAGGTCAGGGTCATCTATGCGCTGACCGACGATAATACTCTGGACATTAAGTATTATGCGGTATCTGACAAGGACACCATTGTCAATCTGACCAATCACGCCTATTTCAACCTGGGAGGACATGCCTCGGGCACCATCCTGAATCATGAGCTGATGATCCATGCCGATTTCTATACGCCCATCAGCAAGGAGACCGTGCCCACGGGAGAAATCCTCTCGGTTAAGGATACGCCCTTCGATTTCACCAAGTTCAGGAGAATCGGCGAAGGACTTACCCAATATGCCGATCATCCCCAGATGAAGAACGGGAGCGGTTACGACCACAACTTCGTGTTAAAGGTCAGCGGCTCCGAGCCCGAGGAGATTGCGCAGGTTTATGATCCCCAGTCAGGGCGTCTGATGCGGGTTCTGACCACCAAACCCGGGGTTCAGTTCTATTCGGGGAACTTCCTGAAAACTGCTGGTGCAGGCAAGGAAGGCAAGGTTTATGATAAATGGGACGGCTTCTGCCTGGAAACCCAGTACTTCCCCAATGGCATGAAGTACCCGCACTTTCCTTCACCCATTCTCAGGGCCGGACAAACCTATCATCACATCACCCAATATCAATTTGGTATACGGTAGGGCTAATCACCCTACCTTTTATATTTGCACACCTTCACTGTGGAGCGCGGCATAAACACCACCTTTGGCCAGAAGCTCCTCATGGGTGCCCTGCTCCTCAATACCGTTGGCTGTCAGCACCACAATATTGTCGGCATTGCGGATGGTTGAGAGCCTATGGGCAATGACCAGCGTTGTACGGCCCTTGGCCAGTGCCTTCAAGGATTCCTGCACCAGGCGCTCGCTTTCATTGTCCAGCGCTGAGGTGGCCTCATCCAGTATCAGGATGGGCGGGTTTTTCAGAAAGGCACGGGCGATGGATATTCTCTGCTTCTGTCCGCCCGACAGCTTGACACCCCGTTCGCCCACAAAGGTATCATAGCCGTTTTCCAGCTTCATGATAAAGTCATGGGCATTGGCCAGCTTAGCGGCCCTGATAATCTCCTCCCGGGTAGCATCAGGCTTTCCATAGAGGATATTGTCGGCCACCGTTCCCGAAAACAGGTACACATCCTGCTGCACCATGCCAATGCTCCTTCTTAAGGATTCCAGCGTGATTTTTCGGATATCCTTGCCGTCAATGGTAATGGCCCCTTCATTGACCTCATAGAACCGGGGGATCAGACTGCAGAAGGTGGTCTTCCCGCCGCCCGAAGGTCCTACCAGGACCACGGTCTGCCCTTTATGGATGGTAAGATTAATATCCTTCAGGACCTCGTTCTTGTCATTGTAACTGAAAGAAACATTGCGGAACTCAATCTCCCCCTCAACATGGGTGAGGGCCTCTGCATCCTCACTGTCCACGATCTCGGGCGGGGTCTCCAGTATCTCCACAAATCGATCAAAGCCCGTCATACCGCGCTGGAAGCTCTCGGTGAAGTTCGCCAGCTTATCAATGGGATTTAAAAACACATTGATAAACAGGATATAGGCCACCAATTGGGAGGTGCTGATAGCCTCCCTGCTCAGGTAAAGACCGCCCAGCACTAAAACGCTTAAGTAAAGAATCCCCTGAATAAGCTGATTGCCTGAGAAGAACCTGCCCATGATGAAATAGTTGTTCTCCTTGCTGCGCAGGAACTGTTTGTTCCCGTCCTCAAACTTGTTCATCTCAATGGTTTCATTGGAGAAGGACTTGACCACCCGGATGCCGGCCAGGCTGTCCTGGGCCTGAGCATTGACAACAGCAATCTTTTCCCTGTTCTGGGCAAAGACAGCCCGCATTTTCAGATTATAATAGCCGGCAAAGAAGATGATAAAGGCCACCAGGCCCAGCAGAATAAGGGTGAGCTTCACATTCATGGTCAGCATGATAATGACAGCCCCCACGATTTTTATCAGGGAGATGAAGATATCCTCGGGACCATGATGGGCCAGCTCCGAGATATCAAAAAGGTCATTGGTGATTCTGGACATGAGCTTGCCTGTATTGGCATTATCATAGTACGAAAACGAAAGCTTCTGCAGGTGGCTGAAAAGGTCACGACGCATGTCCGCCTCCATACGGGCCCCCATAATGTGCCCCCAGGAGGTGATATAGTACTGGCATATGTACCGGATGACATAGAGAGCCAGCAGCAGCGCGCCAGTGGCAAAGACAATGGTAAGCATGTTGTCTGGGCGCTTGTTATACACCTCATCCATGAGGTACTGGACAAGCTTGGGAAAGAACAGATCAATGCCCGACAGAATCAGGGCACAGAACATATCTAAAAAAAACATACCCAAGTAGGGCCGATAATAGGATATAAACCGTGAAAGCTTCTTCATGATACCACTCTGCCTTATAAATTATTTAAATATTCTACACCTCCATATCCGGTTTTTCAATTGTGTGAAATTAAGATATTTCCCGCCTTTCCTTTCATAATTACCGGGAAATCACATATAAAATTTGGGGTGTCCATGGACACCCATGAATTTTAGGATTACGGAGGTATAATTGTGAAAGGAAAGACGAAGAAGCTATTCAGTGTTCTTCTGGTCATGGCCTTGGTCATCACCCAGTTGGGCGGTGTGACCCAAGCCCTGGCTCAACAGACCAACTTCCCTGATATTCAGGGACATTATGCCGAGTCCATCCTTTTGGAATGGATTGAAAACGGCTTCATCTCCGGTGTCAACGGTTACTTTTTGCCCGACACCAAGATTACGCGCTCTCAATTTGTAGCCCTTCTCAACAGAGCTTTCAGGCCCGAGCCGGCCGAAAGCGCAGCAACCGTCCAATTCTCGGATGTAAAGGCTGAAAGCTGGTACTATAAGGACGTCATCCTGGCCGCGTCCTTAGGCTATATCAACGGATACAGTGACGGCCGCTTCGGTCCAGATGATCCTGTCAGCCGCCAGGATGCCGCAACAATTATCAGCCGCTTTTTAAACCTCCATAAGATCATCCCTCCGGGCGTTTTCGACGCTTACATAGACCAACAGGATATTGCTGGCTATGCAAAAGACAGCATGGCCGCGCTTGTGGAACTGGGCCTCATGAAAGGAAACGGCATGAACAGTCTGGAACCTAAGCGCGCCATTACACGGGCCGAATCGGTCATTCTGCTGGATCGGGCCTATAAGCTGGTTCACGGCTTAAGCGGCATCATGGGTCGTATTTACACCAATAAGCTCCCCACTGCCAATGCCGTTGTAACCATTACCCAAAAGGATGACCATAAACCCGTTGTCACGCTGAATACCGATGCGCAAGGGTTCTATGCCGCAAAGCTTGAGCCCGGTATCTATGAAATAACCAGCGCCCTGGATGATAAAATTGCCTACACCACCCAGATCAAGGTTCGCGACCAGTTTATGACCTATGTGAAGCTGGGCCTGGAGGCGGGCCAGAAGGTCAAAGGGACACTTTTGGACATCAATGGCAAAAGGCTTCCCTTAACCAACCTGTACTTTAAATCCCATCAGGTCTTCACAACCCAAACCGGTCCCGAGGGTGAGATTTCCCTCGTCCTGCCCGTGAATCAGGAGTTTGAGATATTCTACGAGAAGGACGGCAAGCTTGTCAGCCTGGGTAAGATCAAGACCGAACCCGGAAAGGACATCCTGCTTCTGGGGGATTTGAAAACCAGCCTGGGAACCCCCATTGCATCAGCCAGTTCTTCCTCCCCCTCCACGCCGTCCCTTCCCCCTTCAAGGGATACCACACCGCCCGTTATCACCATCACCCATGAAGCCTATGACGTGGCCCAGAACCTCATTATCACCACCGCCGATGCGCTGACCCTGACGGGAACAGTGACCGATGAGTCACCCATTACCCGGGCCGCCTTTCTTATCACCCCTTACGGCAAGGACCCCATTTCCGGAACCATCACCGGCGCCCCCTCCTGGAGCGCTGACTTACCCCTGTCCATAGGCACACAGACCGTGGCACTGGAATTCACAGACAGTGCCGGAAACACGGCCAAAAAGGAGATCCTCATCAACCGCCTCAGCGTCACCCTCCAATTTGCGCAAAATGTGGTTGTTCCCGACGATGAGGATATGGACACCCTGTTTTACGATATTGTGGCCACCTGGACCGATAACAATGGAACCCCTGAGATAGCAGAGGATGACAGGACAGTGGTTCTCATCCGTGAAACCTCGTCCCTGGTCACTCAGCTTAAGTCGGGCGCTCTGACCACGGGTTCCATCTACTTAATTCCCCAATCCTCTCTCTTCCTGACCGGCTTTACAGGCAAAATCGCCGGCCACGGCGAACCTGGCTCCAATCCCGAGTATCCCCTGGCCAGTTATCCGGCCGAGGAATATGAAGAGGTCTACTTTACCACACCCCCGCTGCAGGAGCTCTTCATCGGGGACGTGAGCCTTGATTTCAGCCAGGGCTTTGATGAGGATGACCCCATTGCCTTTGCCTATATGCCCAATGGCGCAACACTTCAAATCAATAATGAGGAAGCCCAGCTTCAGCCCATGCGCGCACGGATGCTGACTGCAGCCGCCAATCGTTATCCCTCTCCCGGCTGGCAGCCCCAGGAGCTCTTCAAGGCGTTAATTCCAAAGCTTAACCTGACGGGCAGAGATGGAAGCGGCAACAGAGCGAGCATTCTTCTGACCTTCGATGATGTGGTCATTTACGATAAGGACGGCAATAAGGATACCGATAACGATACTATCACCCTGTCGGGAAAGAACGGCATTGAGGATCTGTCCTTTGTGGGCGGACTGGAATGGCAACCCAATTTTGCCCCCTGGGACTTTGATATCCTGCCCCAGCAGATTCTTGCCAAGATTTCCTACACCAAGGTCAATGAGCTCTCCATCAATTACAAGGCCGAGCTTGACACCGAGGATTTGGTGAAGTACTTTAACCAGGGCTTCGAGAACAACACGTCCATCATGGGCATCGACATAGAGGGCGTTGAGTTCAAGGACAAGATTGTGCTGGCCACCTTTGGTCTAAGGCTGGCCATGCCCCCTGTGACAGGAAGCATAAAGAGCGTCTCGGATCAATCCAAGCTGGTACCCTTCAACCCCATCCTGGTATTCATGCTGGTTCTTGATCTGGACGGCAGCGTATCGGGTGAGATTGGACTCACCTTCTCCAACAACTCTTATAATGAACAAGGCTTCAATATCCAGAAGAAGAATTTTACCGGCGCCTATGGCTCCCTCCAGTCCAACCTGGGCCAGAGACATTATGACCTTCCCTTTGACAGAAGCCTTGAAATCTATGATCTCTGCGCCAAATCCAAATCCGACAGAAATACAAAGCCCTCCATGGCATTGACCCTTGAAGGCGAGGCCCAGGCCCATCTGGAGTTGGGCGGCGGTGCGGCTGCAGGGGTAATGTTTGCAGGCATCATGCCGGGCCTCATCAGCGGTGTGGTCTTTGCCAGGGCTGAAGCCACCCTTTCGGGAGAGGCCACCCTGGACGCAGGAGGATTAAGCGTGGACGGCAGCGGTTCAGTGGGACTCAGCGTTGGCCTGAAGGTGGCCGCCGACTTAAGGCTCATTGCCAAGACCTTCTTAGGAAACGCAGGTATTGAGCTTCATAAGAAATGGGAGCATCTATTCTTTGAGACTGGCATCACCACCAATAAGATCTCGGGCACCGTCTATGCCTCCGACACCGACAGTAATAATTCCAACAATCCGGTGCTGCCGGGCACCACCGTCACCCTGACCAAGAAGTATGTATCCAATCCTCAAACCCGAACCACTACCACGGGCCCTGACGGAAAATTCGTCTTTAATAGTGTCTTAAGCGGCTTCTATACCCTGAGCTTTTCCAAGGATGGCTATGCGGGTTACTCGGTGGAGGTCTCGGTCACCTCGGGCGATGAAACCGTGGACGCCTTCCTGGACACCCCCGCCCACAACACCCTCAAAGGCAAGATCACCATTGCAGACACCGATACCGATATGACCAACAATCAGCCTTTAGCAGGCGCCTCTGTTACCGTCAAAAAGCTCACTGGATCTCAGATTCTCATTAAAACAGCCCTGTCGCAGGCTCAGGGAGACTATGAGATCGACGGGCTCCCCGCCGGCCTTTACGAAGTCATGGTCTCCAAGGGTGGCTATATCACCACCAGGCAGGTTATCATCATTCGTGAGAACCAGACCACCTACTATAACGCCACCATTGAATCCATCCCTGACCAATTCGAGGGCGAGGGCATTGCCTCGGGCATTATCTATGACGCCTTTACAGGCTATGGGGTTCCCGGTCTGACCCTGAAAATTCGTAAGGGTATGGGTAATACTGATGATGGCGAAATTGTGAAAACCCTGACCACAGGAAGCGGAGGAAGCTATACCACCGGGTATCTGCCTGCCGGGCACTACTGTGTGGAGATCCTTGACGAAAGGGAGCTCCCCAACGAAGCCCTGCGTTATCTGAGCAGCGCCTTCAATATCAAGGTTCTTGGCAATACCACCATTGTCGCTCAGAACGGTGCAGTCACCACGGCCATGGGCCAGGAACAGGTGCGTATTGTTCTGCGCTGGGGCTTAAATCCACAGGATTTGGATTCCCATCTGGTGGGACCCACCTCCGATGAAGGCAGATTCCATATCTACTACAGTCAACAGACCTATGAAGAGGATGGAATTAAGATGGCTGATTTGGATTTGGATGACACCGACAGCTATGGTCCTGAGACCACCACCATCTACTATCCGGTTCCCGGAGTTTACCGTTACTATATCCATGACTTTACCAACAGGAACAGCTCCAGCAGCAGTAGTATGGCCCAGTCAGGCGCTACCGTGGAGGTTTATCTGGGAAGCAACAATGTCCCCGTTTATACCTTCTATGTTCCCAATGAACCCGGAACCGTTTGGGCGGTCTTTGAATATGACAGCACCACCAAGCAAATCACCCCCATTAACACCATGTACTTTGAGCCCGATCCACGGGTTGTGGGTATGCGCGCCATGAGGGTGGATCCTGTTCTGGAGGACATCCGCCTGATCACCGAGTCAGCTAACGAACCCAAGGAAGCTGATTCAATCCAGGTTCTCCCTGAAGCAGGAGATTCATATGAAATTCCGGAAGCGGAACAGGCAGACCCCACCAAGGTCGTCCTTCCCGAGGAGAACGGCAACAATAGCCCGGAGCAAGCGGGGATTGTGCCTGAGACCAAACCCTATCCGCCTTCGGATGAGGAGCCTGAGAGCGTACCCTACCCTCCTTCGGATGAGGATCCTGAGGATGCACCCTACCCTCCCTCCGATGAAGAACCAGAAATTGAGCCCTTAAGCCCCCTCAATCCATAGCATAAAGCAAAGAGTGGCCCGACGGTTTGGGTTTGCCCCCGGCCGTCGGGTTTTTCCGCTGTTATGACAATAAAAGCCGCAGTTATGACAAGTTACTTCCATTATTTTCTATTTTAAGATAAGCTGGGAATAAAATGGTTCACAAATTAAAGGACGGGATGCACTATGCAGGAAAGATTTGCACTTGGCAAGAAACTGCTTCTGGGCACATTGCTCTGTTTTTTCGGTTCGCTTTTGGTCTTTATTCTCAATGGCGCAACCCTCAAAAACTCATTCCTGGCGGGTATTGCCCTTGGATTGATTGTTCTGAGCATGGTTACAAGTCTTATCCTGGTTCTCCGTCTGATCAAAACTGCCGCTTCGGAGGAAGAAGCGCTGATTCACCGCCATTTGGACAGCATTCGGGCAAAACTGGGACCAGGAGTATATTACACCCCGCATCCCTCCTTTGAGACCGAGCAAGTTCTCATTAATCCGGCCACCGAGTGGAACCATGCCAATGCCATTGAAACGGCCCATGGCTTTGAAGGGAATTTCGGCGGCATGCCCTTTAAGGCCTATGAATTACGCACCGTTTATTATCGTGGCGGTAAGAAGCATCATGCTTCCTGCAAGTTTCGCGGTTACATTATCATGGCCCAAAAGCCCCTGACCTGCCGAAAGGAAATCTCCATACGCACCAAAAGCTATTTCCACCCGTTGTATATGAATGAAAACGAGCCTTATTCCATCAAAAACCCATACAATGCATTTATAAAAACCTTCTATCCATTTATTACACAAAACAATACCTTTGATGCCGCCTTTAACTGTCTCCTTGCCCATGAAGCCGATGTCCAGTATCTGCTAAGGCATGAGGCGCTTTGTCGGGTTCTGGTTGAAGCCACCGGCAAGACCGCTCGTGATTTCTCGGTATTTATCTCCCCCCAGGGGTATATTGCCCTTTCGGTACGGGAGCTTTCCTTTTCACGCCTGGATCCTGTCAGAGACCCCATGAGCTTCGAGGAGCATTTTGAAAGGACCCTGGGGGAACTCAGCTTTTTTATGAATCTGCTCCACGACCTCTATACCCAGCTTGATTAAAGCCATGTATGAAAGCTTAATCCTGCCGTAAATTCTTATTACGGCTTTTAAGATACCGCCTTCTTCTCCCATTGATGCCGTTAAGTCCATGGATTAATTAAAAGATGCGCCCACTGCCTGTAATGAAATGGACAAAATCAAGGCATAATAGGTTCCAAATCATGAAATTTTTAATCAATGAACCACGTTAAAAGGAGAAGAATATCATGGCAAAACTTGAAACAATGGACGGCAACCAGGCCGCCGCTTATGTCTCCTATGCCTTTACCGATGTGGCCACCATCTATCCCATCACTCCCTCGTCCCCCATGGCTGAGCTGGTGGATGAATGGGCCTCCCATGGGAAGAAGAATATTTTCGGGCAGGAGGTCAAGGTGGTGGAAATGCAATCGGAAGCCGGGGCCGCCGGCGCCATGCACGGCTCTCTGCAGGCCGGCGCTTTGACAACCACCTATACGGCCTCCCAGGGCCTCCTTCTTATGATTCCCAACCTATACAAAATGGCCGGTGAGCTGCTGCCCGGCGTATTGCATGTGTCGGCCCGCGCCCTTGCGACCCACGCCCTCTCCATCTTCGGCGATCATCAGGACGTGATGGCCTGCCGCCAGACGGGTGCCGTACTTTTGGCCTCATCCAATGTTCAGGAGTGCATGGATCTTGGCTGTGTGGCTCATTTGTCGGCCCTGTCGGCGCGTCTCCCCTTTATTCATTTCTTTGACGGTTTCAGAACCTCCCATGAAGTTCAGAAAATCGAAGCCCTGGACTATGAGGACATGGCCAGGCTTCTGGATTATAACGCTCTGCAGGAATTCCGGGACAGGGCCTTAAGCCCCGAGCATCCCGTGGTGCGCGGAACGGCGCAGAACCCCGATATCTACTTCCAGGGGCGCGAGGTACAGAATAAGTTCTATGAAAAGGTCCCCGAAATTGTGGTGGGCTATATGGAAAAGCTCAAACAGCTCACGGGCCGCGAGTATCGTCCCTTTAATTATTACGGAGCCCCCGATGCGGAAAACATCATTATCGCCATGGGCTCTGTCTGCGACACCATTGACGAAACCATTGACTATCTCTTGAGCAAGGGGGAAAAGGTGGGCGCCGTGCGCGTTCATCTGTATCGGCCCTTCTCGGCCAAGCATTTCTTTGAGGTCATCCCCAAGACCGTCAAGAAAATTGCAGTTCTGGACAGGACCAAGGAGCCGGGCGCTCCGGGCGAGCCCCTCTATCTGGATGTGGCTAAGCTCTATCAGGAAAAGGGCGAAGGCCCCATCATTGTGGGCGGCCGCTATGGACTGGGCTCCAAGGATACCCGTCCGTCCCAGATTATTGCAGTATTCAATAATCTTAAGCAGGAATCGCCAAAGGATCATTTCACCATCGGCATTGTGGATGACGTGACCCATTGCTCCCTGGAGGAGGTCGAGGCTGTAGAAACCACTCCCGAGGGAACCATAAGCTGCAAGTTTTGGGGTCTGGGCTCCGATGGTACCGTAGGCGCCAATAAATCGGCCATCAAAATTATAGGCAATAATACCAATCTCTACGTTCAGGGCTATTTCTCCTACGACAGCAAAAAATCGGGAGGCTCCACTGTATCCCATCTCAGGTTCGGGCCCAAGCCCTTACGCTGCCCCTATCTGGTTTACCACGCCGACTATATTGCCTGCCACAACACATCCTTCATCTATAACATCGATGTGCTCAAGGGAATCAAGGAAAAGGGCATCTTTGTTCTCAACTGCCCCTGGTCGGAGGAGGAATTGGAGCAGCATCTTCCCCCATCCTTAAAGCGGACCATCGCCCAAAAGCAAATCCGATTCTATATCATTGACGCCATTCGTATTGCCGGAGAAATTGGTCTGGGCAACCGTATCAATATGGTCATGCAGGCCGCCTTCTTCAAGCTGGCCAATATCATTCCGGTAGAGGATGCGGTAAAGTATCTTAAGGAATCCATCGACAAGATGTATGGCAAAAAGGGGCAAAAGGTTCTGGACATGAACCATGCCGCCGTGGATCAGGGCATCCAGGCTTTGGTTCAGGTGAAGGTGCCCGATGCATGGAAGGATATCCAAATCCATGAGGATGTTAACCATGATGAGCCCGAGTTCATCCGAAAGATTGCCCGGCCCATTGCCCGCCATGAAGGTGACGAGCTTCCTGTCAGCGCCTTTCTCAATATGGAGGACGGCTCCTATCCCATGGGCACAACAGCTTACGAGAAACGCGGTATTGCCGTTTTCCTGCCCGAATGGCAGATTGATAAATGCATTCAATGCGGACAATGCTCCTTCGTCTGTCCTCATGCGACCATCCGCGCCTTCCTGCTCACCGAGGAGGAACGCCAAAGAGCTCCCGAGTCCTTTGAGACCAAGAAGCCTGTGGGCAAAGGCCTAGAAACTTACCACTGGCGCATTCAGATTTCACCCCTTGACTGTACCGGCTGCGGCAACTGTGCCGATGTGTGCCCCGCTAAGGGCAAGGCCTTAATTATGAAACCCGCAGAGGAGCAGACAGAAATGCAGGCCAAAAACTGGGAGTTTGCCATGACAGTGACCGAAAAGCCCCATTTGATGGAGGCCAACACCATCAAGGGCAGTCAGCTCCAACGCCCCTTATTGGAGTTCAACGGCGCATGCCCGGGCTGCGGCGAGACCCCCTATATCCGGCTTTTGACCCAATTATTTGGCGAGCGCATGATGATTGCCAATGCCACCGGCTGCTCCTCCATCTGGGGGGCCAGTGCCCCTTCCATCGCCTATACCACCAATACCAGCGGGCGGGGGCCGTCCTGGGCCAACTCACTGTTTGAAGACAATGCCGAGTTCGGCTATGGCATGTATCTGGGTGTCAAACAGATCCGTGAAAAGCTGGCCCTTTTGATGAAGCAGGCCCTGGAGACCGAGCTGGCCGCAGAAATCAAAGAGGCCTTCGCCCACTGGCTGGAGAACATGGACGACGGAAAGGCCTCAAGGGCTGCCTCTGAAAAAGTGATGGAGGCTCTGAAGAAAGCCGATACTCAGAATAATCCCATTCTGAAAGAAATCATGGACAAGAAGGACTACCTTGTGAAGCGTTCCTTCTGGCTCATCGGCGGCGACGGCTGGGCCTATGACATCGGATACGGCGGGCTGGATCATGTCCTCTCCACCGGGGATGATGTCAATATCTTCGTTATGGATACCGAGATCTATTCCAACACGGGCGGGCAGGCTTCCAAGTCCACCCCCACCTCAGCGGTGGCCAAATTTACGGCCGCGGGCAAAAAAGTGCGTAAAAAGGATCTGGGTATGATGGCTATGAGCTATGGCTATGTTTATGTGGCGCAGATTGCCATGGGCGCCAATATGAATCATACCGTAAAGGTTCTTGAAGAGGCCGAGCGCTATAAAGGACCTTCCCTGATCATCGCCTATGCCCCCTGTATCAGCCATGGCATAAAGAGCGGTATGGGCACCAGCATCTTTGAAGAGAAACGGGCTGTGGAAGCAGGATACTGGCATCTTTACAGGTATAATCCTCTGCTGAAGGAACAGGGCAAGAATCCCTTCATTCTGGAATCCAAGGAGCCTTCGGCTTCCTATAAGGAGTTCATCATGAACGAGGTGCGCTATGCATCGCTTAAGACGGTCTTCCCCGACATTGCCGACGAGATGTTCGACATTGCCGAAAAGCATGCGAAGGAGAGGTATGACACCTATCGCCGTCTGGCTGAGCAGCAGTATTCATGAGATATGCATGGGCGCCATGACACCTTAAGATTGGCAAACTCAGCTTTAATTATCCCCTGGCAAAAAAGGTCTGGTTCCACTCAGTTGGAGCCAGACCTTTACTCTAAGTATTTCAGCATCTGTACTAAATACTGTCCCTCATTAAGATCTGTTTCATCACGATCTAATGTTCTTTTTCCGAATATTACGAAACCATTTGAAGAGTAAAAGTCTATCAGTTTCTGTTTATCTTCACACTCTAAGTAAACTATCTTACCGCCAACAATTCTTTGGCTCTCTACCACCTTATCGCAAGCAATTTTAAGTAATTCATCACCTGTAATAAGTTTATTATATCCACCATAATAGTTCTTACCAAGCTGAGCAATGAGAGGGGCGGGTAAAGTATATCGCTTAATTGCAGGATCATACTGGCAAAACCGTGCAATTCTTTTTCTCATTTTAGCAGAAAGACTTTGCCTGTAAATAGCAATGAATTTAGAAGCGAGCGTAAAATATGCAGCAATTACGTTTTCATTCTTATATTGGGCAAATACCAAATATGTAACAGCAATACTTTGCTTGGCAAACTCTATGGCTTTATGTTTAATAAAATACTCAACATCCTTATTGAGGGGACATGAAAAATTGGAGAGCCTTTCTTTCGTTTCAGGCTCTCCAATCTGCTCGATCATTGATTTCAGGTTTATTATGGAAAAACCTTGCATCACTTCACTCCGAGTATTTTCTTAATATCTTCTCCATGTACTTCCCGGCATGCTTTGCTAAGAATTACCTCTTTAGAATCTTTGTCCTTGGCATTCTCTAGTGCTGATACCAAAGATCTCCCAAGAGCTTTTTCCTTGATGTCAATATTCTTCAGAATGCTCTTAGTGGCCATAATACCAACTCCTATAGGAAGTCTCTATAATCTTATATCGTAGTGATGACATTTTTACTTAACAACATAGGACATTACTATCCTATGCTATAAAAGAGAAAACATCAATAATATTATCCCGATTTCCCTTTTATTTTAACATTTAAAGACGGCATCATATATGTAAATTTTATACAAAATTATAGATGCAGTCTCCCTTAGTCGGCTTTCGTCAAGGATGTACTTAGTGAAAGGAGCGGTATTTCATTTGCTATGAAATTTTGAGACATGGGAGCTTGTCCAGGGTGATGACATAGGGATGGTGGTACACATACTTCAGCCATTCCGGCGTGTTTTGCTCGGTCAGATGGATGGTGTGCCAGGTCAGAAACCATACCCAGTTGACCCCCTGTTTGATAAGGGCCTCGGGATCGGGAAGGGGGCCGTTCTCGTGGTAGGCCAGGGGCATGCCGGGTGCTGCGATCTTCAGCACCTTGAAATAGGCCCCGTCATGAATGCCCTCAGCATAGTTATCGGACCCGCAGATATCCACATACTCATGCCCGGGATACCAGCCGTCCTTGACCTCTCCCGAATAGCCCAGAACCCAGATGAGGTTATTTAGTCCATGGTAATGGGTATATCGTTGATACATGAGCCGCCACAGCCTGATAAAGGGATTGGGGCCGCCCTTTCCCCACCAGAACCATTGGCCGTCGAATTCATGGAAGGGGCGCCAGAGCACCGGCACCCTTGCAGCCTGAAGCTTTTTCAGCTCTTCGGCCACCCGATCCATCTGAGCAAGCATGCCGTTGTACAGTTCGGTGCCCTCTGTCAGGGCCTTAGTAAGGTCGATCTCACCCTTGCTGGATTCATAACCCACACCATGGGGAGGTGTGCCCCAATGCCAGCAAATGGAGACAATCCCGCCCTTCTCCCACCACGCGATGGCCCTTTGTGTTACACCGTCATAATCCTCATCAATATAGTCAAGCCCTCTGATGGCAGGCAGTTTTCCCGTTTTATCCATGATATAATCAAACTCAAATCCCGATGTGGCATTCCGGGCAGATTCCTGCTGACCTGCAAGAATCCCGAGCTTATTGATGGTACGAATATAGTCATAGAGGAGCCTGGCCTCTTTGGAAGCATTGGGGTTTGTCAAAGTAGGTTCACCTCTTTATTGATTTTCTTACTCACCTTAATCAGGAAAAATGCACAAAAGGGGCTGCAGCACCAGCCCGTCTCAAGGCGGTTCCCGTCCTGACAGTGTCAGGAAGCGCGAACGGTACTGCAGCCAATGATTCCAGAGCTAGGCAATATTAAATTCCTTATTTGAACGCATTATTCAGAGCATCCTGCAGAACGGGTTTAGCAGCCTCAACAGCCTGTGCAGGCGTGCTGGTCTTGTCAACAACAATGGGGCTCCAGATGGTAGCGCCAAAGTCGAATCCGTTCAGGGAGTTCCAGAGATCCACCTTCAAATTGGAGCCGCACATATAGGCTAACTCTACGTCTTCGTCATCCAGGAAGCAGCTTTCAAACCAGGTCGGATCATCTCTGAGGTCGGTGTCACCCTGATGCCAGTTCATGAATTCTTCGAAGATCTGGAAGACCTTGTCGGCATCCTTGACACCAACAGGAATCATGTACCAGTTGCCCTGAACGGGGCTGTAGGCTTTGCCATCACCGCTGGGTCCGGTAGGATAGGGCACCACATGGAATTCAAAAGGCAGGCTTCCGCCATCTGCCGCAGCGGCGTCAATCTCCTGCTTGTTGAGCCATGCCTGTGCAGTCCAGAACATAACCTTGCCGTCCGACCAGGCCAGCAGGTTGTCATTCCAGTCTTCCCAGGTCCAGGGTCTTGCCGATTTGTCCACATTGTACAGACGATTGATGAATTCAAGGGCTTCCATGACAGGCTTGGAGCTTAAGCCCTCGGTCTTGGAACCAGCAATGCTGCCGCCGTTGTTCATTACAAGACCATTAACAAAGTCGGTAAATACGCCGCCGTAGCCGTATACATCGGTAACACCGTCGCCGTCATTATCCCTGATGCCCTTCTTGGCATACTCGGCAAACTTTTCCCAGTTCCATTGACCTTTCTTATACAGTTCACGGGGCTGTTCAAGACCCAGTTCTTCGATCATGGTGGCGTTATAGCCCATATAAATGCCGGACTGGGGCAATCCCTGTTCAGTAAACAGATAGGTTCCGCCAAGAGCATCCAGGGGCTTAAAGATAATCTGTTCATTAAAGAGATCCGAGTTGGCGGGGGCAACCTTGGTTAAATCTTGTGCCAATCCGTTCAGAACGGCAGGAATACCGAACTGAAGGTCGGTCAAATAAAGATCACAGTCAGGG
>Ga0116192_1001561_pt1 | contig 15961 bp, 13 predicted proteins | sample AD_UKC113_MetaG_FD_89876 | JGI IMG/M metagenome (GOLD analysis project Ga0116192, IMG submission 89876) | Active sludge microbial communities of municipal wastewater-treating anaerobic digesters from Hong Kong - AD_UKC113_MetaG | ecosystem: Engineered > Bioreactor > Anaerobic > Digestate... | reverse complement strand
GCGAAAGCAACCTTATAATGAACTTGGTCCAACCTATTATGAAGAACGCAAGCGAGACACCGTCATCAGACAGTCCATTAAGAAACTGGAATCACTTGGATACAAGGTCACCGTTGAGTCAGTAGCTTAAGCTTTTTTATCGTTACCATTATCTTTCTGTTGCCAGATTTTATGTTTTGTTAACGGAGCTGGCTTAGTTCATTGTTGTCTTTATGATTCAAGACGTTATTTAATTTTCAGGATAGAGTTAAAGATATGATGGAGAATCGGAATCATGGAGGAAAATGTACTAAGAGTATGTAAAGATAAAAGTTCTTTATTAAAAGGAAATGCTTGGAGATTGGTTTTTCTCCTGGGTCTGGTTAGCCTTTTCGCGGATATGACGTATGAAGGCGCCCGCAGTATCACCGGCCAATATCTTGCCGTTCTAGGCGCCAGCGCAACCATAGTAGGAATTGTTGCGGGATTTGGAGAACTAATTGGATACGGGCTGCGCCTTGTTTCCGGTTATGTTAGCGACCGGACAGGAAGATATTGGACTATTACCTTCCTGGGATACGGCCTCAATTTGTTTGTTGTTCCGCTTCTGGCGCTGGCGGGACGCTGGGAGATTGCCGCAATTCTCATAGTCGGGGAGCGTATGGGAAAAGCAATCCGCACTCCTGCCCGTGACGCGATGCTTTCACACGCCGCCCACATGGTTGGACGTGGCTGGGGGTTTGGCTTCCATGAGGCTATGGACCAAATAGGTGCGGTTGCCGGTCCTTTAATAGTTACCGCCGTAATTCATTTTAGGGGGGATTATCGGGCTGGTTTCGGAATTTTACTGATACCGGCGCTTTTTGCGCTGGGTGTACTTTTTGCGGCAAAATTACTTTATCCTCGCCCTCGCGATCTTGAAGTCAACACTCCTAAAATAGAAACTAAGGGGTTGCGGCGTGCGTTTTGGCTGTACCTCGCGGCAGTCGGACTGGTTGCGGCCGGTTATGCGGACTTCCCCCTAATTGCCTACCATTTTAAAAAGGTAGCAATTGCCTCCGATACATGGATTCCGGTTTTTTATACCGTTGCTATGGGAGTGGACGCTCTTGCGGCTCTTATCTTCGGGCGTCTTTTTGACCGAATCGGCATCTCTGTTCTGATTTTCGTTTCACTGCTGTCCTCGCTTTTTGCTCCCCTGGTCTTTTTGGGAGGCAATTTTCTTGCTCTGGCTGGAACGGCCTTATGGGGCGTAGGTGTGGGGGCGCAGGAGTCTATTATGAGGGCGGCTGTCGCCGGGATGGTCCCGTCAGACAGGCGCGGCGCCGCGTATGGGGTTTTCAACACGGGATACGGGTTACTCTGGTTTGCGGGCAGCGTATTAATGGGGGTTCTCTACGATATTTCAGTTCTGTCTTTGGTTGCGTTTTCGGTATTAATGCAGCTAGCTTCCATACCCTTGCTCCTTATGGTACGGAAAGATCTGGTTTGAAATTACCTATTCTATGCGTTCGGCATTTTTTGCTGACTCTTCTGTCATAATAACCAAGGCCTGGTAGTGTGATTGATTATGACTCAGGCTATGGCCGCCTTAAAGCTGCGGGATCCCTGAGCAAAGAAAGTAACGAGGTTGAGATCGTCAACTTGCGGACGCTGCTGCAAAAAGCAAGTGGCTTTCATGCAGGAAAAATACACGGGAAGATGGTGCCGCAGATGAAAGTTGAAAATATAATCGACGTTGCCAGGGCCCCGGCCGACATCTTGTTTAAGGACGCTTTTGTGGTGAATGTTTTTACCGGGGAAATTTTAAAACAAAATGTGGCCGTCAAGGACGGTGTTATCGCCGGGGTGGGCGATTACAGCCGGGGCGAAGAGGTCTTTGAACTTGCGGGGAAATATCTCATCCCCGGTTTGATCGACGCCCACATTCACATCGAAAGCTCCATGCTCACGCCCGCCGCCTTTGCTGCGGCGGTTGTCCCCCGCGGCGTAACAGCGGTTGTTGCCGACCCGCACGAAATAGTCAACGTAGCCGGCCTGGACGGCCTGGATTACATGATTGGGGCTTCCCGCGGCCTGCCGCTCGATATCTTCTTCATGATTCCTTCCTGCGTGCCGGCCACCCGCCTGGAGACCGCCGGAGCGTCCATTGAAGGGAAGGAAATCAGGGAGAGCTTTAAAAGGTATTCCCGGTCGCCCGGGCTCGCGGAAATGATGAATTTTCCCGGCGTCTGCCTTAAAGATCCGGACGTTCTCGACAAGATCAAGGCGGCGCGCGAGAGCGGCCGCTTGATCGACGGCCATGCTCCCATGCTGGGCGGCAGGGATCTCAACGCGTACATAAGCGCCGGGATACTTACCGATCACGAGTGTATCACTGCGGAAGAGGCGTTGGAAAAGCTTCGTCTCGGTATGAAAATCATTATTCGCGAAGGCTCCGCCGCTAAGAACCTGTGTTCACTCCTTCCCGTGGTAACGGAAAAAAACTGCCCGAACATTCTTTTCGGTTGTGACGACCGCAACCCGGCGGACTTGATAAGCGAAGGGGAAATAGACTGCGTTCTGCGCAAAGCTGTCTCCTGCGGCCTCGACCCGGTGAGGGCGGTGCGGATGGCTACAATCAACCCGGCCCGGCACTATAATCTGCGCGGTCTCGGGGCGGTTGCCCCCGGTTACCGGGCGGATCTGGCCGTTGTTGAAGATTTGAAAAGCTTCCCGGCGGTAATGGCTTTCAAGGCTGGCAGGCTGGTTGCCCGGGATCACAAGCTTCTCGGCAGCCTGCCGTGGACAGTTGATAAAAGGATGCTGAACACGGTGCGTCTTCCGGAATTGAAGGGCCGGCTGAAAGTAAAGATGCCTTCCGGAAATGCCCTGGCAAGGGTTATTGAGGTATTGCCGGACCAGATTATCACCAGGCAAGTTCTTGTTCCGGCGGGTGAACTGACTGCCGCCGAAGACGTCGCCGGGGTGGCGGTGGTGGAACGGCACGGCAAGAACGGCAACGTGGCGTTGGGTTTTGTCAGGGGCTTTGGGTTAAAAAGCGGGGCAATCGCTTCGACGGTGGCCCATGACAGCCACAACCTGATTATAGTCGGTTTGGAAACCAAAGATATGGAACTGGCCGCTGAAACGGTTTCTGAAACGGGCGGCGGGCTGGCTGTCGTGTCCGGCGGCAGGGTGCTTGCCGCCCTGCCCCTGCCGGTGGCTGGTTTGATTTCCGACCGGGACGCCCGCACGGTGGCCGCGCAGCATGTGGAACTGCACAGGGCCGCGAGGGCAATAGGCTGTACGCTTCCTTCGCCTTTTATGACCATGTCCTTTCTGGCGCTGCCCGTCGTCCCGGAATTAAAGATTACCGACAGGGGGCTGGTGGACGTAAACAGATTTGAGCACGTTGACCTATGGGTGCGGGAATAAAGCTCCCCGGGCGCCCTTTTACATCAAAAGGTTAGCCCGCGCCTCGCAGTTCGTGGCTGAAGTACTTGCGTCTGAAAGCAAGGGCGACGTTGACCAGGCTGATCAGCACCGGCACCTCCACCAGCGGGCCGATTACCGTTGCGAAGGCCTGCCCGGAGTGGATGCCGAAGACCGCCACGGCAACCGCGATGGCCAGCTCAAAATCGTTGCTGGCGGCGGTGAAGGAAAGGGTGACGGTTTTCGGGTAGTCCGCGCCGATCCATTTTCCGAGATAAAATGTGACCAGCCACATGAATACAAAGTAAATGGTGAGAGGTATGACTACTCTGATTACGTCGAGGGGCAGGCTCAAAATCACTTCGCCTTTCAGAGAAAACATGACCAGGATGGTGAACAGCAGGGCCACCGGCGTTACCATCCTTATCCTCGGTATGAAATCGCTCTCGTACCAGTCCCGCCCTTTTGACCCGACCATGGCGGTGCGGGTAATGATGGCGGCTATGAAGGGAATCCCCAGGTAGACGAAAACGCTCTTGGCGATATCCCACATGGAGACGTCGACGACCGCGCCGGAGAGGCCGAGCCGGGCCGGTACGACGGTGAGGAATATGTAGGCGTAGACCGAATAGGTGAGAACCTGGAAGATCGCGTTGAAGGCGACCAGACCGGCGACGTATTCCGGACTGCCTTCGGCCAGGTCGTTCCAGACCAGAACCATGGCGATGCAGCGGGCCAGGCCCACTAGAATGACCCCGGCCATCAGGTCCGGCTTGTCGGGCAAAAGCAGCACGGCCAGGACGAACATGACAATCGGGCCGACAATCCAGTTCATGATGAGGGAGAATCCCAGTATCTTCTTGTCGATGAAAACCATGGGCAGTTCTTCGTAACGGACTTTGGCCAGCGGCGGGTACATCATCAAAATAAGGCCGATTGCTATCGGTATGTTTGTGGTGCCGATCTGAAAACCGCCCCAGAAGCCTGATATTCCCGGATATAAGTATCCCCATACCAGGCCGGTGATCATGGCCAGGAAAATCCAGAGGGTCAAATAACGATCAAAGAATGAGAGCTTGCGCGATACAGGTTGAGTCATATCTCCAGCCTCCTTGAAGAATTACCATCCTTCGGTTTAACAAAAGTCCGGCATACCCCCTTCTTATTCGCAGGCCGTGCTTCTATTTCTAAGAATACTGCACAAGCCGGGGTTCTGTCTGAGCGGGGAGGGTTCGGGCCGGAGCCCGCCTTCACATGAAAGCTCGTTCAGGAAAGACGCCATCTGATTTGAAAAGTCTTTCAGGCCTTCCCCGTTCAGCGTGAAAAACACCATTTTGCCCTGTTTTTCGCTGTTTACCAGACCGGCCTGTCTCAACATCTTCAAATGGTGCGATACGGTGGGCTGGGCGAGGCCCAGGGCGTTTATGACCTCGCAGGCCCCCATCTCCCGCCGGGCGAGCAGCTTTAATATTTTAATCCTTTGCGGATCCGAAAGCGCTTTAATAGTATCTATCATAACGCAGACCACATGGTAATGTATTTATAAATTTATATATATAATTATATTATATGTTTGAAGAAAATCAATCAAAACCCAAGCGGCTGTCTTTTTGCAACAGCGAACGTTCCGGTGTGCGCGCCGATCCTCTGACACGCTTCGCGCCGGCCGGGTCAAACCGGTGTGGAAGGCCGCCCGCCCGCGCAACACGGCCCTTAAAAACGGCGCCTTTGAGCCGTCAAACCGGTGTTGAAAAGCTGTCCCCCGGCAAACGTGACAGCCGGTTGAAATTTGATCGTGAAAGGCTTAGAATATATTAAACTGTAAATAACGGGAAACCGTTCAAATCCGGCACCGGCGCCAAGCCGGCCGGGTAGACGGTTTGCCGCCCGCAAAAAATTACGGGAAGGCGGAGATGCGGATTGGGAATAAATGAATTTGCCGCTTTAGTGAAAGCGGCCTCCATTAGCCTTGCGGCCATGAGCGCGGACCGGAAGAACGAGGCTCTGGCCAGAATTGCCGGAGCTTTGGCGGACCGCCGGGACGAAATCGTCAAGGCCAACCGGGAGGATCTGGTCAGGAGCGAGAGCGAGAACCTCGCGGAGCCCCTCCTGAAAAGGCTGAAGTTCGACGAAGCGAAGATAGAGGAGGCGGTTGAGGGGATACATAGCCTGATCAAACTGGAGGACCCCGTCGGGAAGACTTTGTTTTCGATGGAGATGGACGACGGACTGGAGCTGTACAGAACCACCTGCCCGATCGGGGTGATCGGAGTGATATTTGAATCCAGGCCCGATGCCCTGGTGCAGATCTCCACCCTTTGCCTGAAAAGCGGCAACGGCGTGCTGCTGAAGGGAGGCTCCGAAGCCAGGGAAACCAACCGCGTGCTGGCGGATGTCGTTATTAAGGCCACGCGGGAAGCAGGGGTGCCCGCCAACTGGATAAAGCTTTTGGAGACCAGGGCGGAAGTCGGTGAAATGCTGAAGATGGATGAATTCATCGACCTGATCATCCCCAGGGGCTCGAACGAGTTTGTCAGGTATATCATGGACAATTCGCGGATCCCGGTGATGGGGCACGCGGAAGGCATATGTCACTGCTATGTCGATGAAGATTTCGACATGGACATGGCGGTTAAAATTGTGGTGGATTCCAAAACGCAGTACGTGGCCGTGTGCAACGCGACGGAGACCCTGCTGGTGCATGAGAGGGCGGCGTCCGGATTTTTGCCGGCGCTCAAAAAGGCCCTGGACGAAAAACGCGTGGAGATAGTCGGCTGCCCGAAAACCCGCGAAATTATTCCCGCGGGACCGGCCGGCGAGGAGGACTGGAGGGCCGAATACCTTGATTACAAACTGTCGGTTAAAGTGGTCGGCAGCCTCGACGAAGCAATCGGCCACATCAACCGTTACGGCTCCGGCCACACGGACAGCATCATCACGACCAGCAGGGACAAGGCTTCCCGGTTCATGTCCCTCGTTGACTCGGGCAATGTGTTCTGGAACTGCTCGACGCGCTTCAGCGACGGTTTTCGCTACGGCCTGGGCGCGGAAGTGGGGATCAGCACGGGCAAGATACACGCCAGGGGACCGGTGGGCCTGGAAGGGCTGGTTATTTACAAGTACAAATTGATTGGAAACGGCCATACCGTAGCTGAATACGCAAACCGGGAAAAAACTTTCAAGCACAGGAAAATGGACAAACCGTGTCCCCTGTAAGGGCTCATACAAACTCTGGAGCTGCCGGCCAAAGCCGGCGGCTCAAATTTTTTCCGCCTGATGGGAAATAATGTTTACCGTTGTAGTATAATGGTAGGTAATTAACAGTTGTGCCGGTTATTCTCAAGGGGTTCAAGAATGTGATAACAAAAAAAGTATAGAAAACAGGTGTATTTTATGTTTATAGCTGATTTTCATATACATTCAAAATATTCGAGAGCTACAAGCAGGGATTGCGCGCCTGAAACGCTCGAATTGTGGGCGCGGCGTAAAGGGATTGGCGTTATCGGCACGGGTGATTTCACTCATCCGGCCTGGCGCGAGGAATTGAAGGAGAAGCTTGTCCTCTCGGGAGAAGGCCTTTATATTCTCAAGGATAATTTCCGCAAGGAGGATAAGGTCGCGGGAGCGGATTTCAGGCCTCAATTCATTGTTTCCGGCGAGATCAGTTCAATATACAAAAAGAACGGAAAGGTAAGAAAGGTTCACAACCTGATCCTTCTGCCCGGCCTGGAGCAAGCCGGAGCAATATCGCACCGGCTTGAGGCCATGGGCAATTTGCGTTCTGACGGCAGGCCGATATTGGGCCTTGACAGCAGGGATCTGCTAGAGATAGTGCTCGATATGTGCCCGGAGGCCATATTTATACCTGCTCACATATGGACTCCGCATTTCTCCCTGTACGGCGCCTATTCCGGCTTTGACGACATCAAGGAGTGCTTCGAAGAGCTTACATGCTATATATATGCGCTTGAAACGGGCCTTTCCTCGGACCCTCCGATGAACTGGCGCCTTTCCGCGCTGGATGGCTTCACGCTGGTTTCCAACTCGGACGCGCACTCCCCGGCCAACCTGGGAAGAGAAGCGAACATTTTTAATACCGCGCTTTCTTATCAGGGCATATTGAACGCGTTAAAAAACCGCGGTACAAAAGAGTTCCACGGTACCATAGAGTTTTTCCCGGAGGAAGGCAAATACCACTACGACGGGCACAGGGCGTGCAAGGTCTGCTGGAAGCCTTCGGACACAAGAGCTGCGGGAGGCGTATGCCCTGTATGCGGCGGCAGGATTACAGTCGGAGTGCTTCACCGGGTTGAAGCCCTGGCAGACAGGGAAGAGGGGTTCGTACCCCCGGCGGCAAAGCATTTTGAAAGTCTTGTTCCTTTATATGAGGTAATAGCTTCCTCGACAGGTTCTGCTGTAACCAGTACGAAGGTGAAGAAAAAGTACGATGAATTGATCCGGAACCTCGGACCGGAACTGTTCATACTACGTGAGGCGCCGCTGAACGATATCGAGTCGGCGGCGGGGCCATACATAGCTGAAGGCATCCGCAGGCTGAGGTGCGGCGAGGTTGAAATAAAGCCCGGATTTGACGGGGAATACGGCAGAATCAAACTGTTGTTTGTTAAGGCTCAATAACCAGCAATATTGGTAGCAGAGGGTGTTTTGGGCTTTCAAGAGACGGGGGGATGGTTCCCAGGGGACGGGGTTGAAAGCCGACCGGGGCGGTGTGGTGTTGAAATTAGAAAGATTGATTCAACAAATTTTCAGTAATTATTCAGTACGGTTTCAGTTGCGAACAGGATAATATATACAAAAGGTGGTGGGACAGGAATGCGGCAATTGACGGGGATCAGAATTCTGCTCGTGGACGATGAGCCGAACATACTGCAATTTCTGGAACTCGGCCTGCAGAATGAAGGGTTTGAAGTGCGGACCGCCCAGGACGGCATGACGGCCGTCGGCCTGATGAAGCAATTTCAGCCGCACGTGGTCGTACTAGACGTCATGATGCCCGGCATGGACGGTTTCGAAGTGTGCCGGATGCTCAAAAAGACGGAGAATGTGGCTGTAATCATGCTGACGGCCAGGGACGAAGTGGATGACCGGGTGAAGGGGCTCAACCTCGGAGCCGACGACTACATGGTCAAGCCGTTCAGTTTCGAGGAACTGCTGGCCAGGATTTACGCCAGGCTCCGCAATCAGTTTCCGAACCTGTTCGGGGAGGTGGTGATCGGGCCTTTTTGCATCGATGACCGCCGCAAAGAAATCAGGTTCGAAAACCGGGTTTTGGAATTGTCTCCGACGGAGTACGAACTCCTCAAGTTTTTGGTCGTCAATCACGGGCTGGTGTTGAGCAAGAGAACGATTCTGGATAAAGTGTGGAGCTATGATTTCGGGGGAGAGGACAACATAGTTGAAGTTTACATTCGCTCCCTGCGGGACAAGTTGAACGATAAGAACCACCAGTTGATAAGAACCCTGCGCGGAGCGGGATACCGGGTTGATCTGCCATGATCCGGAAGGAGAGGTCCCGCTTCGGATCTTTTTTTGCGCCGAATTCACTCCAGGTGCAACTGCTGTCCAGGATGTTCCTGATCCTTGCCGTTCTGCTCGTGCTTATCGGCCTGTTTCAATATGTTTTTATGCGGGAGGTCATATACAGGAATAAAGCCGCCAGCCTCAAGAGCCAGGTCATGTCCATACCCCGCCATGTCTGGCAGCAGTTCGACCTGTTCGACCTGTTCGCGGAAGACGATTTCGTACACCCGTCGTTTTTTTTTATTCCTGACGCAAATCTCGCGTTTATAGATATAAAGGGCAATTATTCCGTTTTGCTGAACGGTCCCGGCGGAATAAGCCCCCCGCGGTTGGAGACGCAGGAGTATCTGGAAGTGTTGAACAGAAAGCCGGGACAGGTCACGGAGCCGGAGCCGAAGCCGGACTACAGGGTTGTCGGGTCGGGGGGGGCGGAACAACTGGTGGTGTTGCAGCCCGTTGCTTCAGGCCCCGGCCAGGTCTTCGGCGCCGTTCAAGCCGCCACGCCGACCGGACCGCTCAAAGAACTGCTTGTCCGTCAACTGCTCACTTTCCTGTTCCTTTCCCTCATGGCCATGCTGGTGGGGCTGTTCGGCTTTTTACCTGTTCTTAAAAGAACGCTGGTCCCCTTGTTCAATATGGTGCGCACTGCGGAACAGATCGACGCCGGGAATCTGGACAGGCGTTTCCCGACCCGGCAGGGGCAGGTGGAAATCGACCGCCTGGCGGAATCCTTCAACGGGATGCTGGAGCGCCTGGAGGCCTCCTTTGCGGCGGAAAGGGAAACCAAGGAGCAGATGCGCCGCTTTGTAGCGGACGCTTCACACGAACTGCGCACGCCGTTGACCTCCATCCACGGGTTTTTGGAGGTGCTGCTGCGCGGCGCGGCCGACCATCCGGATCAATTGCACAAAGCATTGAAGAGCATGTACGGGGAATCGGAACGTCTCACCAAACTGGTGCACGACCTGCTTCTTCTGACCAAACTCGACCGCGAGCCCCGTGTCGAGCTTGCGGAGGGCTTTCTGGACACCCTGATCCGGGACATGGAACCGCAATTGCGCATCCTGGCAGGCGGCAGAAGGCTTGACCTGCGCATCCGGCCCGGCCTGAAGTGCAAATATGATGCGGATAAGATGAAGCAGGTGGTGTTGAACCTGTTCCACAACGCGGTGCAGCACACGGATCCAGATAAGGGACATATTCGTGTTTCATTGTCCGGCGGGGAGGGCGGCGTGCACCTGTCCGTTCAGGATAACGGCCCCGGGATCAGCGCCGAACACCTCCCCCGCGTTTTTGACCGTTTTTACCGCGCCGATTCCTCCCGGACGCGCAAATACGGCGGCGCCGGTTTGGGCCTGGCAATCACCAGATCCATCGTGGAAGCACATGGCGGTACCATCGGCGTGGAAAGCCGGGAGGGGGAAGGCTGCACGTTTCACATCCGCCTTCCATAGCAACCGGCTGCCGGTTTGTCGACCCGTATGGACGGAGTCGATGGGCCGTGTGTCCGGCCCCCGGCAACCGGAGTTGAGCTGGGGAGACGCGAAGGCGTCTTTTTTTCTGGCCGAAAAAAGTTGTCTGTCTGCCATCTACGGGGGCTCCGCCTCCGCTCATTTTCATCGAGGGCGGTTTTTGCGCACTGCTTTTTCAGCGCACATTAAGCCTCCTCTCAATTAATATTCAGTTGACGTTAAGGGAGAATTCAGTTCCAGAAGGTATTATTTTCAAGAACAGGGGTACTTGCGTTTGCAAGGAGGATGGCCCCGAAACTCCTTTACAGTTTTGTTCGGACGTCGTTATTTAAAGAAAAGATTGTCAGTGCCCGGAGGGAACCTTTTATGTCAGGCCCGCTTAATTCCGTTTTGAGACAACTTAATAGGGCTTCGAGCGGCTTAAAAAGAAAAAAACTCCTCTTTTGTACGGCGGCAATTGCCGCGATAGCGCTGGGCAGTTCAAGTTTGCTGTGGGGGGCCAAAAAGACGGAGGGCGGTTACATTACCAGTACGGTCAAGCGCGGCGCCGTCACCAGCAGCATATCGGCCAGCGGCACCATTGAGCCGGTAAGCACCGTCTCTTTAAGCTTTGAAAACGCGGAAATAATTAAGAAGATATACGTTAAAGTGGGCGATCATGTAACGGCCGGACAACTCCTGGCTGAACAGGAAGAGGACGATTTAAAAGCGCAGGTGATCCAGAATTCCGCAAATTTAAAAAGTGCTCTTGCAAATCTGGAACTTTTGCAGAGCGGCGCAACGGAAGAAGAAATAACCAAAGCCGAAGTGAATGTCAAGATCGCCCGGGCGGCGTATGACCAGGCGAAAGCCAATCTGGAGCGCAATCAAATACTTTTTCAGGCAGGAGCCATTTCCCGGTCCGATTTTGATACAGCAAACAACAGCTATGTCAGCGCGGAGGGCAATCTAAAGCAGGCAGAAGCCTCTTTGAAGTCGCTCCTGGCGGGCAACAGGCCGCAAGAAATCGCCGCCGCGGCCGCTCAGGTGGAAAGCGGCAAAGCTCAGTTGCAGATGGCTGAAAAAGCCCTGACGGGGGCCAGAATGGTCAGCCCTATGAACGGTATTGTGAGTGAAATAAACGGGGGAGAAGGTCAGCGGGCGACGGCCAACAATAATAATACCAGCAGCGGCAGCGGATTTATCGTTTTGATCTCCGAGGCCCTGCAGGTGAAGGCCCAGGTCAACGAAGCCGACATCGGCAGGCTGGCATTGGGCCAGAAGGTCGAATTCACCGTAAACGCCTTCCCGGACAAGACCTTCACGGGCAGGGTCGGCAGCATTTCCCCGCAGGCGGAAACAGTGTCGAACGTACAGATATATAATGCGGTTGTCCAGATAGACGAAAATCAGCAGGGTCTAAAAGCCGGGATGCCTGCAAATGTGACCGTCATTGTCGACAAACAGGAGAATGTCCTCACCATACCAAAGGGCGCTGTTACTTTTGCAGCCAATTATCTGAGCAAAATGAAACAGAGTGTTTCTGAACAAGCGCAACCGCCTGCCGCAGTAAGAAGCGGCGGAGACACCGCCGCCTCAAAAAGCGGCGGCGGCGCCGATCCCGGCGGCGCCGGCGGAACTGGCGATTCAAAGACGGTAAAAGAGAGTGATCAGAAACAGCAGGCGGCCGTTCTCGTCCCGGATAAATCCGGCAATCCTTTGCCCCGGCAGGTGGTATTGGGTATATCGGACCTGAAAAACTATGCGGTACTGGAGGGACTCAGTGAAGGGGACACGGTGATTGTGGGCGCCGGCAGCGCTGCAAATACCGGTACCGTTACGAGCACGGGCGGCGGGAGCGCCGGCAGGAGTTCCGCTTCCCCGCTGATGCCGGGTGGGGGAGGGCCGCCCCCGCGGTAGCAGGTAATATTTTCAGCGCATTTCAGGAAAAAAAAGCAGCGCGGGATGGTGCCGGAGTATCGTGGCAATTGTTCTGGAAAACATTAAAAAAATATATGACATGGGGGAAACAAAAATTTCCGCCTTAAAGGATGTCAGCTTCACCATAAGGTCGGGTGAAATGGTGGCCGTCATGGGCGCCTCGGGTTCCGGCAAAAGCACCCTGCTGAACATTTTGGGCTGCCTGGACCGTCCCTCCGGGGGCACTTATCACCTGGACGGGGAAAATGTCTCGCGGCTGGACAAAAACCAGCTGGCCGTCATCCGCAACAAAAAGATCGGTTTTGTATTTCAGGGGTTTCACCTGCTGGGCAGAGTATCCGTGCTGGCCAATGTCCAGCTTCCCATGATTTATGCCGGCGCCGGGAAGGAAGAAATGGCGGAGAGGGCAAAAGAAGCTCTGGCCTGGGTCGGGTTGTCGAAATACCTGCGCCACTACCCCGGCCAGATGTCCGGCGGTCAGCAGCAAAGAGTCGCCATTGCCCGCGCCCTGGTGAACAACCCTTCTCTGATCCTGGCCGACGAACCTACCGGCGCCCTCGATTCAAAAACCAGCGTGGAGATTATTTCAGTGCTTCAGCGGTTAAACATTGAAAAGGGCATTACTGTGGTCATTGTTACCCATGAAAAAGACATATCCCTTTACTGCCGGCGGTTGATCAATTTGAGAGACGGACGGGTGATCGGCGATACCCCGGTGCCGGACGCCAGAAACGCCGCCGGGGACCTGGCTGCTTTTCCGGATGAGGGGGAAGTGTCTCCATGAATTTTTTAAACAATTTTGAAGTGGCAATAAACGGAATTGAGGCAAATAAATTGAGGTCTTCCCTGACCATGCTGGGCATCATTATCGGTGTTGCCGCCGTCATCATCATGATTTCCGTAGGACAGGGCGCCAGCAAGAAAATTTCCGACCAGATTTCCAGTATGGGCTCAAACCTGCTGATGGTTTTCTCAGGGGCCGGAATGGGGCCTGTAAGGGGAGCCTCGGGGAGTGTGAACACCCTCACCCTGGCGGACGCCGAAGCCATTGCCGGGCTGAGTATGGTGGCCAATGTGGCGCCGGAATTGAGCGCCAGCGCTACCATCGCTTACGGCAGCCGGACCTGGACCGCCCAGGTCAACGGGACCACGCCGGAAATGCAGTTTATAAAGAATTGGGCTGTCGGTTCAGGGGCTTTTTTCACCGGTGAGGATGTAAACAGTTCCAGCCTGGTGGCGGTTTTGGGCAAAACGGTGGCGGACAACCTTTTTTCATCCGGCGAGGACCCGGTCGGATCAACCATCAGGATTAACAAACTGGCCTTCACGGTGGTGGGCGTGATGAGCGCAAAAGGCGCCTCCATGGGCGGGCAGGATCAGGACGATGTCGTGTATGTTCCGGTAACTGCGGTGCAAAAGAGAATGCTGGGCGTGAACTACGTCCGCATGATCAACGTTCAGGCGGAGACGGAAGACAGCATGTCTTTCGTCCAGAGCAGCATTGAAGAACTTTTGCGGGAAAGACACCGCCTTGCCGGCAGCGGTTCCGACGACTTTACCGTGCGCAATTTGACCTCTGTCCTGGAAGCCGCTGAAACGTCCACCGGCGTGATGACGCTGCTTTTGGCCAGCGTGGCTGCCGTATCCCTGCTGGTGGGAGGCATCGGAATCATGAATATTATGCTGGTTTCTGTTACGGAGAGGACCAGGGAGATCGGTCTGCGCATGGCGGTGGGGGCCACCCAGGGCAATATCCGCAACCAGTTCCTGGTGGAGTCCCTGGTGCTTTGCCTGACCGGAGGGCTGGCGGGCATTCTCGCCGGGATGGCGGGAGCGAAAATAATTTCAAAAGTTGCCGGCTGGTCTACCTGCGTCACAACCTCTTCAATTTTATTATCTGCAGGCTTTTCGGCGGCTATCGGGGTTTTCTTTGGCTATTATCCGGCAAAAAAAGCGGCGGGACTGGATCCGATCGAAGCGCTCCGCTTTGAAAAATAAATCTGACGGGGCTGGATGCCGCTTTTTAGATTTGCGGAAAAAAGCCGGTAAGCTGGCGGTCTGACTCCAAGGGGGGATACGGCTGTGATTCTGGTGTGCATTGTCTGGCTTTCGGCTACAACGGGGTAGCCCGCCTGAAAGGAATGGGCAGGGGTGATATGGGTCCCGGTGTCGTGAACAGCTATTTTTTCAACCGGAAGTGGACCTTCCGGGTCGGTAGGAAGGCCAGCATTCCGGAAGCCGCCAGTTTTCTGTCACCGGTCTCTCCCTGCTGGTGTCCGCGGCACTTATTTTTCTCCTGCACGACGCGGGCCGTCTGAATCTCTGGCTGAGCAAAATTACGGCCGCCGGCGGAGGCATACGAGGGTTGCAACTCAGTATGATTATAATAACGTGAATTTTTCAGTAACGGTTTCAACCGGGAGGGAATGCCATGAGAAAAATCCGCAATCTTCATTTGTGGATCGGTTTGTTCACGTCGTTGTTGATATTTGTTGAGGCCGTCACCGGACTTCTGATGCTGGAGCCCTGGCTCATGGGCGCCGGCCGGCCGCCGGCGGAACAGCGTGTGATGCTTGAAAGATCCGCTGCCGGCGAGGTTCAGGGAAGGCCCGGCGCCGGGGCGCAGGGAGGGGAGGCAGGCAGGAATTACAGAAACGCCGGTCAGGGAAGCGGCATTATGGTTTTTGTAAAGAACCTCCATGCCGGCAGGGTAGGCGGCACGGACGTGTCATTTTTGCTGGATGTCGCGGCTGTTGGAATGATTGTTATGACGGTAACCGGGATGATCCTGACGGTTAAGGCGTTGAGGAGAAACAGGACCGGCCGCGTAAGATGACGCGCGGCGGGATGACGCGCGGCGTTCGAGAGGAGAGGCGGATGACGTTTACCAAAAAGCATGTTTTTATCGCGAGTTTGGCGGATATCGCCTCGTCATACCTGATCTACAGGCCGGCCCGCGAGCACCTCGCCCCGGAAACCGGCGTCCTGCTGTCACATGAGAGATATTTGTTTCCGGCCGTCGCCCTGTCGATTATGACCTTCATCCGGCGCGCCGGCGGTTGCGGGCTCATTCGGCGGCATCGCCGCTGCGACGCGAGTCCTGCCCGTTTTCAGCCCGGGGAGCGGGTGTGATCAAATATTTCGTCCCCGTCCAGATCAGCACGGCGGCGAACATGACGCGCAAGGCGTCTTCAGGGACGGCGTGGGCGAAGCTGCTGCCCAGGAATGTGCCCGCAAGTATGCCGAGGACGAGTCCCGGCAGAATAGCCGTATTTACGTTCCCGAGGCGCCAGTGGGTATATGCGCCCACCCCCCCGGCGGGCACCATGGCGAGGAGTGAACTGCCCTGGGCGGTATACTGGGTAAAACCGGTCAGCAGCACCATTGAGGGAACCATGATGGTGCCTCCGCCCACCCCCATCATCCCGGAGAGGAAGCCGGTGAAGGCGCCGGTCAACAAGAGCGCGAGCACTTGCGCCCATCCCGTGAAAGGACCGGCTGCCTGGGACAGGTAAGGTTTTGAGAGCAGGAATACGGTAACCAGGAGCAAAAAACCCCCGAAGGCCCTTTTCAGTTTCCATTCGGGAAGGGTGTTTGCGAAGCGCGCTCCCGCCCTGGTGGTGAATATGGCGGTG
>Ga0116192_1001558_pt1 | contig 15979 bp, 11 predicted proteins | sample AD_UKC113_MetaG_FD_89876 | JGI IMG/M metagenome (GOLD analysis project Ga0116192, IMG submission 89876) | Active sludge microbial communities of municipal wastewater-treating anaerobic digesters from Hong Kong - AD_UKC113_MetaG | ecosystem: Engineered > Bioreactor > Anaerobic > Digestate... | reverse complement strand
GGTGGTATCGGTATCGCCGTCGTAGGTGGCGCGCTCGGATGCCGGGTTGCTGTCATAGGCGAAGGACGATCGGTTCCAGCCGACAGAAGCAAGGTTGCCCTGGGCGATATAGATCCGGCCCGGCCTCAGATTGGCATGGGCGCGTTTGATGGAGGCGAAGATGCCGTCCGCGACGGCATCGAAGCTGTCCTGGATGAAGCCCATGTTCGGAACGTTGTAGAGAGCGTAATGCGAGAATCCCGCTACGGAGGAATGGCTGTGGGTGGCGCTCAGGCAGACGTTGTCATTGTTGTAGTATGGGCTGAGTTCGGGATCATCGGCCAGCCGTCGGGCGATCTCCTGTTTGACGGACTGGCACATGGCCCAGGTGTCGGCGCTCACGAACACCACCCGCTTGGCGGTGTTCTCGGGATCGGCGACGATAAAGGTCCGCGCCCAGAGGCGCGTGGAGATGCCGGCGGTCCGCTGGTCCGAATAGGCGAACCCCCCCATGGTGACCTCGGCCGCCGGGCCGGTGATATCGTAAATGCCCACGCCGATGAGATAGCGATCCGCGTCACCCCCATTGTCGGAAGCGGAGCCCATCTCGCCGCTTTGTATCCCTGAATGATCGGTGGAATGGGACGCCCCTGATCGGCACCCGCCCAAGCCCGGCACTACGATCATGAATATCAGGAGCCCGATTCCCGCCGCAACACCTCTCCGCATACCCCCTCCGAAGACTATCGTAACGAATGCATCTATCGTATTGTATACCCTGGCGGCAGACTCATAAAGCTAAAAACCAAGCGCCTGATCACCATGCTTCCCACCAGGTATTCGAAGCCCGGCGGGTACGCTCCGATCGATCGTCGAAGCCTGCCGCGAAAGCCTTGTCCTTGCCATGTCAGGGCGGTATCCAAAAAATCATGATGTGCGCCAGTTTGGGGGAAAAACCCCTTGAATACGGCCTCCTTGGCTGAAAAAAGACGTATCAGACGCAGCGCATCACGGTCGATCCAGGCGCGTTCATCATCCGTGGCGACGACTTCACAGAGATCCTGATCAAATCCTTGGGGAACGCGTTCAAGGTCAATGCCGATCCCGGCGGCATGGCGCCGCGAACATACGGCGCATGCCGCGATCCCATCCGTATGGGTGATGGAACCGATATAGCCTTCCGGCCAGAGCGGCTCACGCATCGGTCCCTGGAGAATGGGTGGCGATGGATTCACGCCGAGGCACGCGAAGGCGGCATGCGCGGCGGCGCGCCCGAGCACGAACTCTTCGCGGCGTTTGTGCGCCATGCGCGGGCTTACAAGCCGCGCCTCGGCAGGGTCGAGGCGATAGCCGTCCGCGCTTTCCCTGGTCCTGACGGCAAAGCCCACATATCCGGGGAATGGAGATTCGATCATAGCCGCCGGGAACGATCTCGACCTGGACAGATCGGCGCTGACCTCACCATGGTTCTCATATCCCCACGGTCATCCGGGGCGTCTCAGAATCAACATTATCCGTTTCGGCGGCGTCATGGCGCCGCTCCTCATCGCGGCCCATACCCGCACCTTCCGGGTCGCCTTGTTCCAGATACCGGGCAAAGGTTTCGATCGTCAGGTATTTATAGATCATCATCAGGGGGATATCGCGCGCCAGTTCCTGCTTCAAGCGGTTCTTGAGCATGATGACCTTCAGCGAATCGCCGCCGAGATCGAAGAAGCCGTCATGGATGCCCACGCGCTCGATGCCCAGCACTTCCGCCCACAGACGCGCGATCGCCGCCTGGAGCTCATTCTGCGGCGCCGCGTACTCGCTCGCCGCGGCGTCCGTGATCTGGTAGGAATTCAGCACCTGCCGGTCGACCTTGCCGTTGGTTGTAAGCGGCATACGCTCCAGGAAAACGTAATGCTTGGGGATCATGTATTCCGGCAGATACGCCTGGAGGAATTCCATGAGGCGCCTCTTACGGTCTGCTTCCGCGGCCACCGGGTCATCCGCGTTTGCACCGCCGTCATCCGTGCGGCACACGACACAGGCGAGCAGGTGCTTGCCGGAACCGCGTCCGTCGCCGGCGGCGATTACCGCGGCCTCTGCCACGGCGGGATTCTTGAGCAGGGCGGTCTCGATCTCTCCCAGTTCGATGCGATGCCCGTGGATCTTGACCTGGAAGTCCTCGCGGCCCAGGAATTCGATATTCCCATCCGGCATCCACCGGCCGAGATCTCCGGTCTTATAGAGGCGTTCCCCGGTTTGCGGATGGACGATGAATCGTTGGCCGGTCTTTTCCGGATCGTTCCAATACCCTTGCGCCAGACCGATGCCGCCGATGTGGAGCTCCCCCGCCACCCAGAGCGGACAGGGATTGAGCTTGGCGTCCAGCACGTAGAAGCGCTGATTCGCCATCGGCTTGCCGTACGGTATACTGACCCATTCTTTGCGTACCTCGCCAATGGGAAACACGATGGACCAGATCGATGCCTCGGTGGCGCCGCCCAGGCTGATGATCTCGGCCTTCGCGTTCTGCGCGCGGATACGCGCCGGCAGGCTGACCGGGATCCAGTCGCCGCTCAGCATGACCAGACGCAAACACTCAGGGATGGCATTGGGCGTCTGTTCGGCGTAATCGACCAGCAATTGCATCAGGGCCGGCACCGTATTCCAGAGGGTGACCGAGTGGCGCGACAGCATCTCAACCCAATGAGCCGGGTCCTGCTTGGACTGGGCATCGGGGATGACGATGGCCCCGCCGGCAGCCAGCAGGCCGAAGACATCGTACACGGACAGATCGAAGTTCAAGTTGGACAGCGCCAGCGTGCGATCCGAAGCCCCCACCCCGAAACGCTGGTTGATGTCCCGGATGGTATTGACCGCGCCTTGATGATCGATCATGACCCCTTTGGGGCTGCCGGTCGATCCGGAGGTGAAGATGACATAGGCCAAATCGGTGGCCTTTTGGACCGGGGCGGGGATCAGGTCCTCCGCGGGTGGCAGATCGTTCCGGTCGACGCATAGACACGTCCATTCGTTGAGCCAGGACAGCCGCGCGTGCACGCGGGCCTGGGTGAGGACGACCTTGACCGCGGTCTCTTCCAGCAGGTAGCGCAGCCGTTCGCGCGGCAAACCCGGGTCGAGCGGCACGTAGGCCGCCCCGGAGAAGAGCACCCCCATCACGCCCACGATCTGTTCCCATCCCTTTTCCATGAGCACCGCAATGCAGGTGTTGGGCGTGGCGCCATGCGCGCGCAGGTAGCGACCGAGGCGCATGGCGTGGTTCAACAATTCGCCGTAGCTCAGTTCCCGCGCGCTCGTGATCACGGCCGGCGCATCCGGATGCGCTGCGGCCTGCTCAAGGAACAGGGTGTGCAAGAGATTACTGGAAAATGGCGCGCGGGTGGCGTTGACCCCATCATACAAGGCCTGATGTTCCTGAGGGATGGCCGGACAGCGGCACTGATCCCAGGACTGTTGTGGAGAAGAGAGCTCTTCCAGGTAGCGGCAATAGGTGGTGAACATATCCTGGACTACGCCCGAGGCAAAGACCTCGTCCACACTATCCCAGGCAAATACCAGGTGCCCGTCCCGCTCGCATACCCGGTGATGCAACCAGATCTGTGACGCCGGACCGTACTGGTCCGGCAACGAACCCCCAGACCTCTCTGAAACGTGTTCCAGGTCCGCGCTCAGGAGAACGGGAACCCGGGGAACGGGGCTCGTCCGGCTGATGTGCCCGAAGCCGGGCAGGCTTTGCACTTCGCTCAAGAACCTCTCGTCCAGCTTGCTCTTCAGCTCCTCCTGGATCAGCTGGGTGCGTTGCGCGAAATCGTCGGCGGCCAGGGCATCTATCGGCAGGAGCGTCCTCACGCCGCCGGACGCGCATGGCTGTGTCACGGGTCGTTCGCTCGGAATGCCTGATCCCGGGAACACGCTTAAGCCGATGGTAAACCGCGTGGCCTTGCTCCAGCGGGCCAGAACGCCGGAAAAGGCGCTGGCGATTACGGCCGTGGGCATTAAACCCACGCTGCGGGCCCGATCCTTGATCGTCTGCCACTTTTCGGCGTCCAGCCTGGCGTCGCGGCTTTCCACCCGGGGCGCACGTGTCGGGGGAGGGGTGGCCACCAAGGGCAGATCCGGTGCGGGCGGCATGTTGGGCAGGCGTTCCTGCCAGTAGGTCGAAGACCCTGAGTCAGCTTTCGCTGGGCTGCTCCGGCGGGAGTGCGCATCCCCAGACACCAATGCCGCCCTGACGTCATCCAGCAAACGTTCGAAACGCCCTCCGTTACCGAGTCGATGCGACACCGCGACCGTCACTTCCTCGCGGCCCTGGCAACCGGTCAGCGCAACAAAAACCGCTGCCCGATCCAGGGGGGGCGGAACGAAGAAACAGGTCTCGGCCGAAAAACCATCGGCGCTGAACGCGTGGGTATCGATATGTCCGAGATTGGAAATCAAGGCCGAAGCATTGTACACGCCCCGTCGATGGCTCGATTTCGAGAGCAAGGAAAAGCCTAGCCGCAGAAGCATGATCGGCGTCATGGAAATCATGCCCGTGCCGCTATAGGGCATGCAGTCGATTTTGTTCTCCATCTGTTCCAGGATGGCATTGGTTATGGATTCAGGGCTTGCCGTCCGTGCGACATCGACATACAGGGAGGTCGTCAGATTGCTGGTGCACCGCAGGCCCGGTCGATGCGATCGCAAGTCCACGGGCACCATCAGGCGCACCAGACCATCGCCATACCGCCAGGCGGATTGCGCCAGCGCCCATCCCACCCTGCCCAACAAAACGGGCAGGGTCCCCTCAAACGACAGACGGCGCCACAGGATGCCGTCGCGACCGTCGGGCCGGGATTCCCCCGTAGGGGCGATGGCGCGGTCGATGTAGGTCTCACGTGTCTGCCGCGTTATGGCGTTCATGATCTGGCTGTCGGTGGTGATCCATTCTGTGCCCAGAAACGGCGCGCCCTGCATGACCCGGAAGACGTCTTCGGCCCAGGTCATTACACCGCGGCCGTCCATCACGCCGTGACTGGCCCGGAAGATAATGCGCGGCGTGGGCCCTTCAACCAACAGGACCTCGCACGTGGGCCCGCTGGGAGGCAGCCGGTCATGAAGGAACGGGGCATTTTCCGGTCCTTGCCCATCCCATGATCCTCCGGAGACGACCCTGACTTGGGGCGCCTTCCCTGAATCCACCCACCGTGAACCCTTCAGAAATCCTTTCAAGACCAGGCGCGACCCCGGATTCAACTCGGAAGCCCGCGCCACGGCCGCCGCCAGGCGGCCTGCATCCATACGTCCGCGGCCTTCCAAGACCATCTGGACGACGAAGGGCGCGGAGTTGCTGTCGATGCTCAACCAGGACCGTTCAATATACGAGAGGGGTCGGTGCACGTCGTTTTTGCTCATGTATCCCTCCATGCCGTCTGATCTCCTTCTGCGCTGATGGCATGCCCGCACATGTTACCTGCCGATCACCCGCGGCGGAAATATATTTCATTCTCATGAAAACAATTTCCCTTTCTTCCCGCCGCCCTCTGAGGCGAAAGCACCTCCAGCCCTGAGTCTGCGTCCTGGGGTCGCCCGCAATGGCGCCATATGCTTGCGTATTCTGCAACACACATGCCATCAGCCCTGGTACATTGAGGACGTCCGGTATTCAAGGGTTCCCCCTTGCGCCACATCGACCTTGACCGGCCCCCGATTTTCACGTAGTCAAAACCCGCATGGACCTGACACCCTTTCCCCGGAAGGGTTCCATCGCCCCTCTTACCCTGCCCTTGCCGGGATTCAGCGACCTGATCTGCTCCAACGTCTTCGTGCTGGGCCGCGGACCGCTCACTCTCATCGACACCGGGCCGAAGTTCCCGGGATCGTTTGATTGCCTTGATCGGCAGTTTAGGAGTATGGGCCTTGCCTGGCGTGACGTGGAGCGCATTCTGGTTACGCACGGCCATATTGATCATTTCGGACTGGTCGCCACAATCAGAAAGGCCGCTGGTCATGACATCCCCTGCTATATCCATGAGGATGACTTCTGGCGGCTCTCGAGCGGCTTCATCGAGCAGGGCATGTGGAGCAAGGAGACGGAAGAGTTCTGCGCCTTTGCCGGCATACCGGAACCGACGGTCGAGCAAATGGTGCGGCGGTCACACTTATTCAAGGACCTCTGTGATCCGGTCGATGCTGCGCTGCTCATGCGGGATGGCGATGTCTTCCAGGGCGCGGATTTCGAACTCGAAGTCATCCATACCCCGGGCCATTCACCGGGCAGTTCCTGCCTCTTCGAGAGGCAGACCGGCGTGCTTTTCAGCGGCGATACGCTCATCAAGCATATCACCCCCAACCCCTTCCATGAGACCAATCGTTCACGCCTGAGCGACCCGACCTACAAGAGCCTGAAGGCCTTCCGGCACTCGCTCCAGAGGCTCGAACAGCTCCCGGTCGGCGCCACCTTCCCAGCCCACGGCGAATGGATACCCGACCTCAAGGCGCTCATTGAAGGCTATCGCGGCCACCATACCCAGCGCAGCAAGCAGATTCACCGGGCGCTCATGGACACCGGGCGCAGCCTGCATGAGCTCATGCGGGAGGTCTTCCCGAATATCAAGGACGCCGAGGTCTTTCTGGGCGTTTCCGAGGTCTTCGTCCATCTGGAACTATTGCTTGAAGCAGGTCAGGCGGAACTGGTCGATGCGGGTCCGCCGGCGATTTTCCGTGCCGGCCGAGGCCACGGGATCTAGAGCGCAATATCCACCTGATAGGCGTGGCTGTCAGCGGAGCGTGACATCGGACGGGCCGCTTTTTCCAAGACCTTGAGCATGGAATGGTTGTCGCGCCAGACGATCGCCCGTACGATCTCATAGGCCAGCGTGCGGCCGATGGCGATCATGGACTCGAACAGGTGGGTCCCTATCCCCAGACCTTGCCAGGCCGGATCCACCATGACGGCGAATTCGCATACCCGCCGGCCGACACTCTCCTCGTCCGGGGCGATATGCGCCACCGCCACGATGCGCTCCTGCTTATCGCCCAGTGCCTGGACGACCAGGGCCATGGATTTCGTATGATCGACATTCACCAGGTACTGGGCCTGCTTATGGTGCAACGAGGCCATGTGCCGCAAAAAGCGATGAAACCGGTCGTCCTTGCTCATGGCATAGAACAGATTCTGTATGGCGCGCTCGTCGGTCACCCTGATCGGTCGTATCCGCACCTCTCTCTCGCCGAAGAACCGGACCTCTTCGTGATCGCCCGGGAAACCGGCATCATCAGGGGGCAGGACCTGGTCCTCGTAGAGGTATTTTTTCCGTTTGGCCTCTTCGAGCAGCCAGGGCCTGAATCTGGGGTGCGCAATGGTGATGAGCGCCAGCGCCCGTTCGCGGATGGATTTCCCGAACAGATTGACCGACCCGTATTCCGTGACCACATAATTGACATCGGACTGGGTGGTGATGATACCGATCCTGGCGTCCGTGAATTCCGGGACGATCCGGGAGCGGCGGCCGTCGCGCGAAGTCGAGCGCAGCGCGATGATGCCCTTGCCGCCCGGGGTGAACATCGCCGTGCGGTTAAAGACCGCATGACCCAAGGCGCCGTAGAATGACGTGGGGTCGCCGAGTCCGACACAGGACTGCCCGGTCAGATCGATCTCCATGGCGCCGTTGATAGCGATGAAGCGCTCATGGTGAAGAATCAGGGCCGGATCGCAGATAGCGGACAGGTCCTGGAGCTCCACCTCGGGGTTTTCGCGCACATAGTCGAATACCTTCGCGCTTCCGATGCACAGGCTTGACGTGACGGCGTTGGCCACGACACCGTCTTCCCGGGAAGCCAGCGCGCCGCCGGCTGCAAGGTCAACGACCGTATCGGTGATGATCTCCGAATGGATGCGCAAATTCCGCTTGCCCTGCAAGCAGTGCATGGCGGCCTCGGGAATCCGGCCGAACCCCATCTGGATCGTGGCCCCATCGTCGACCAGGCGGGCCACGTTGCGGCCTACCTCAATGATTTCGGGATCGGGTTCTTCCTGTGAAAACGTCACGAGCGGCTCGTCGTGCTCCACGATGTAATCGAGATCGGAGAGCGGGATCAGACTGTCGCCGTTGGTGACGGGCATATGGCGATTGACCTGCGCGATCACCTTTTCGGCCTTCCCTATGATGGTCCGCATGATGTCCACCATGACGCCCAGACTGAGCATGCCCTCCTCGTTGGGCCGGCTCAGCTGGATGATGGCGGTGTTGATCCTGATATAGCCTTCATGAAACAGCTTGAACATCCCCACGGTGGATAGAGGGAGATGGTCGGCCTGACCTTCCGCAAAGGCGGATCTCATCGCAGGGGCGACGAAGAAGGTCTGTATCCGGAAGCGGGAGCCGAAATCCCCGCCGTAATCCGCGTAGCATCGCAAGGGCACCGAGGTATAGACATGCACATCGCTTAAGGACATGTTGTCGAAGATAAGGTGTTTGGTCAGGTATTGCGGCTCGCCGCATCCGGACTCCACATACACGCATGAACCCGGCTGGATAATTTCCAGCAGGCGCTCGGTGGTTGTTACTTTGCTCGCATACTCCGCTTCCCACAGCATAGCGTACCCGATAGCGTTCCTTTCCTGGTCAGGTGTTTCATGCTTCAATCGAGGCAATCATCCTATCGTCACATCGCTGCTGAGAAATGAACGGATCTCCGCGATGACCGACCAAGGCCGCCCGTCAGGGAGACGCCACTTATCCGTGAAAACGGAGAAGCGATTCCAGTGGACAAGAACGTTGAAGCCATGGCACAGTAAGATGCCTCTCTTCTGAGAGGCAAGCCCTTGCCAGGGCCACGGAGCAAGAACTGGAGGAGCATCGCATGAGCCAATCGGGATTCCCCTTTTTGATGAGCGCGGGGCCCGCCGGACGCTCAAAGCAGATTCGGTCGTCATCGCCGTGGGTGACAAACCGGACACGGCGTTGTATGATGCCTTGCAGGGAAGGGTCGCCGAGCTCTATCTCATCGGGGATGCTGCCCGGCCGGGAGGTATCGCCGAAAGCGTCGCCGGCTACTCTCCGGGCTTAACGGTTTGAAAACGCCAAAGGGGAGGACGCGCATGAAGCACACAGGGGTGAAAGTCATATGGTTTATCGTATTGGTGGGATTGGCCTGTGCCGTAGGCGCCGCCTTCCTGTTTCTCGAATGGGAGAAACCGCGCATCATGGCCGACCCGACGCTCACTGTCATCGGACAGCGTAAGGGCGCTGACATCGGTTTCATGGACCGCAAGTCCGGCCTGCGTCAGGTCGCCGTACGCCTGACCCAGGGGAACAAGGATATCGTGCTGGCCCGCGCGGACATGGATGGCAAGGGGATCACCCAGAAGACGCTGCACGTGGAGATAGCCCCGCGGGATTTAGGGCTCAAAGACGGGGAGGCGCTCATCACCATCACGGCCACGGATTTCTCGCCGTTGAAGAATACCTCCGCCGTGACGATCAAGACCACCATTGACGCCGTAGCGCCGCGCATCGCGCTTGTCAGTTCGGCGCATAACATCAACCCGGGAGGGTCCTGCCTGGCGATCTTCAAGCTCTCCAAGGCGGTCAAGACCTGCGGGGTGCGCGTCGGGACGGACTTCTTCCCGGCCTATCGGGTGACCATCAAGGACAAGCCCGTGTATGTCTGCTATTTCGCGGTACCCATGGATGTATCGGCCACGACCCCGATGATGGTCGCGGTCGAAGACAGGGGCGGCAATGCCGCCACGGCCGCAATCCCGTTCCATATCCGCACGGCCCACACCTTCCGCGACGATAAGCTCACCTTGAGCGCGAGCTTCCTGCAGAACAAGGCCGTGGAGTTCGAACAGCACGACCGCCGTCTGGCCGGCAAGTCCCCAGAGGAAATTTTTATGGCGGTCAACTCGCAGACGCGTCAGGAGAACACACAGAAGATCCAGTCCTACTGTATGCGCTCTCAACCGAAACAGCTCTGGCAAGGGGTCTTCCTGCGCATGCAGAATGCCGCGCCCATGGCCCGTTTCGGAGACAAACGCACCTATTTCTCTGAAGGACAACAACCTCTGGGCGAAAGCGTGCACCTGGGTGTCGATCTCGCATCCACCGCACATGCCCCGCTCGAGGCGGCCAACGACGGGATCATCGTCTTTGCCGATTATCTGGGGATATACGGCAATACGGTGATCATCGATCATGGTCTTGGGCTGGCAAGCCTGTACGGTCATATGAATGAGATTGCGGTCAATCCCGGCCAGCAGGTGTCCAAAGGCACGGTGATCGGCACCACCGGGGCCACGGGTCTGGCAGGGGGCGACCATCTGCACTTCAGCATCCTGGTAGGCGGCCGGTTCGTGAATCCGATCGAGTGGTGGGACCCGCACTGGTTGAAGGACAATGTCGAGGATAAACTCAACGATATACCATCTTAACAGTTGGCCTGCGCCTGTCGGTCCTCAGATGCCTCTGTCAGGCCGACAGGTTTAAAATAATGATCTTTTCATCTTGTACTTTCTTTTCTTAAGGTATATGTAGCGGCATGTAATTCTAAATTAAAATACGGAGGTTATAGGAATGAAGAAGATGTTGGTTGGTATTTCTGTCCTGGTTGCTTTTGTGTTTGTTGCCACGGCCGGTTTCGCCGCTGATGCGGCTGTTTCCGCCGCCCCTGCTGAAAAGGCCGTCGTCGCCACCGAAAAGGCCGCTGATAAGGCCGCCGCAGCCACCGAAAAGGCTGCCGACAAGGCTGTTGTCGCCACTGACAAGGCCGCCGTTGCTACCGACAAGGCCGCAGACAAGGCTGTTAAAGAGGAAGTAAAGAAACCCGCCAAAAAGAAGGCCGGTGCTGTAAAGAAGAACGTCAAGAAAGAAGAAGTAAAGAAGGATGAAGTCAAGAAGGATGAGGTGAAAAAAGACGAGCCCAAAAAGGACGAGGCTGTGAAGGCTGAAGCAGCCAAGGACGTAGCCCCCAAGGCGGATGCGCCCAAGGATGCAGCTCCCAAGGCGGTTGCACCGAAGTAATACGCTCTAACGTATTTTGCCGATAAGGCGGCAGGGGGAAAAGACCCTGCCGCCTTTGCTTTTCGTATACTGGTCCTCGATATAATACACCATCCCTACTGCCAAATCCGGGCCTGTGCGGCATGAATTATTACAGAAGAATGTGTGGATAAATCCGTCGCCTCAATAATGGTTTCATAAAACTCTTGCCCATGACCGAATTGGCGCTATCATAATTTAACAATGGATTGTCACCACTGAATGTCCCAAAGAACAGGCAGCGGGAGGAATTTGGTATGACCGGGCAAGAACATACGCTCAATCTCTTGACTGAACATGAAAAGGCTATCGGCAACCAGTATCAGCGCTTCGCCGATCGGTTCCCTGAGTATGCGTCCCTCTGGTCTGGGTGCGCTCAAGAAGAGTTTTTGCATGTGGAAATCGTACACACCATGCAGGCCCTGGCCACCAAAGGCACGGACATTCTTAGCTGATCAATCAAAACTTGATGGCCACCCCGATATACGGTCCGGAGGTGTCGTACTTGAATTCGACCTCGTCTTCGTCGACGTCGATATTGAAGAAACGGTAGCCGCCGGCGAGATCCAGAAAGGGAAACGGCGTCAAGGACAGTTCGGCCTGGGCGTCCATGACCGTATTGCCGCCATACCCTATGCCGGTGGCGAGCACCCTCGCCTCCAGCAGATCGTTGATCAGGCCGATATGCAGATTGGCGCCCAGCATGGGGATGGGCGCGGTGAAATCCTTCTCGGTCCGTTCGCCGCTGAGTTCGGATTCAATCCGCGCCGAGCCCTTGAGGACCTTGACCTTGCCTACCAGACCGATGGAAAACCCGGCCAGAATATTTTCGAGGTCGATCACATCGTACTGGTACATGCCCTCCATGGCCGTACATTCCAGCTCCGAACGGATGGTGTCGCCCGCGTGGTACACCTCGCCGTTGAACGCGACATCCTGATCCAGGACCTTGTTGCCCTTGTAATCCGCCTGATGGTAGCCCAGCATGACATGATGCCGTCCGGCCCCCAGGGACACCTCGATCACCGCACTGGTCTCGTCGTCGAGCCCCAGGGTATCGACGAAGTCAAGCTTGGAGCCGGCCAGGGCATCGTCATCGACCCGGATATCGCCGCTGAGTTCGGGCGTCCACGCATAGCCCCGCACCCCCAGTTCAAGGCCCCAGGCCGGGACGCTGAAAACGAGAACAAGCCCCATGGTCAGACTACGCACGATAGCTTTCATACCCCCTCCGTGCTTGCCCCCGCCGTGCCCTGAACAACACCGGCCATGCCGGGGCAAGTCTGTGATAGTATCATCGATCACCCTATCAATAGAGGAAATGTACCGTGTAGGCAAGTGCTCCACACGCCCGATCGGTGCGCCGCCCTGATCGGTCAGACTTGTCAGGGCCGATGATGCCCCGGGCACGGGGAAATGGCGGTCAAAGGCTACACCCTCTGGTTTTGGGGTATCCCGTGCCATACGAAGCCAAGCGAGGATTCCAGGTGCAAGCCCCAGGCATGCAGCCTCTTCGTGTCCCCCTCCCGGCATCTCAAGACTTCGCCGATCCGGACGATAGGTCTATATAAGTCGAGCAGCCGGGGGGAGTGACGGATGTTTCTACTCATCTTAGCGAGCGGCATCAGCATCATCGTGATCGGCCTGCTCTTTTTGATGGCCGCCGGTCTGGATTCACCGTTGTCCCGGTCGGATGGGGACCATCACATCGGAGGGGCTGATCTTACCGTGTGCACGGTCATCGATCTTGATGACCCCCATCCCCGCATCTCGCACACATCAGTCCGCATCACGGGTTAGGGTGATCTCCACGCGGCGGTTGGCCTGACGGTTCTCGGATGATGTATTCGCGTACAAGGGGCTGTATTCGCCATACCCTCGGATAGATACCTGCCGCGGATCCACGCCGTTCTCGCACAGGAAACGCGTAACCGCCGCGGCGCGCGCTGCCGAAAGCTCCCAGTTGGAGGGGAAGGCCGCCGTCTTGATGGGCGTATCGTCGCTGTGGCCCGAAACCAGGACATGGTAGCCCGACTGTGCGGCGATGAACCCGGAAATCCGCTGCAGCGTGGGCTGAACGTCTCCCAGCAGTTCGGCCTGGCCTTGTGCGAAGGTGATGCGCTCGCTCAGCACAAAGACAGGACGGGCTTGGTCCCAACGCACGGTGAACCCCTGATCCGTTCGTTGGTTCATGAAACGCGTCACCTCATCCCTGAGGTGTTCGTCGGCGGTGGACATTTCCGTGGGGACACCGGCGACTTCAGCGGACGTGGATGCCATGGAACGGCTATGCATGTTTGTATTCGCGTACAAGAGAATAAAGAAGATCAGTAAAAGGGTGATCACATCCGCGATGGACCACAGGAAAGGGTCATCCTCGGCGGCGGCGTTCGACGAGGATATCCGCTGCCAGAGCTGCCGAACGCGCCGCTCAGGGGACGAACCCGGCATGCGCGATTCACTGACCGGCCGATGCATCCCGAGCCCCTGCGGCAACGACGCCCATGGACATGTCCACCACGGCGGCGGTGCGATCCTCCGGAGCCATCGGCGCACGCCACGACGAATGGGTATTGGCGTCCAGATAGGACTTGAGCCGGTGCGCTATCGCCACCGGGTTCTTCGACTCGGCGATGCCCAGCAGACCTTCGAGCACGATGTTCAAAAGCGTGGCCTCTGATTTGACATGCTCCGAGAGCTTGCGCGCCGTGGGCAGGAAGAGGAGATTCGTGAACAAGAGCCCGTAGAGCGTGGTCAGTAAGGCCAGCGACATGCCCTTGCCGATGGAGGCGGGATCGGCCATGGTGTGCAGGATATTGATGAGACCCAGGACCGTGCCCAGGAAGCCGAAGGCTGGGGCGATCTTGGCCATGGTATTCAGGATGTTGATCTGAGATTCCTTGGAAGAAAAATACAGATCGTATTCCTTTTCCATGATGAACTGGATTTCGTGCAGGCTGTAGCCGTCGGCAATCAGATCGATGCCTTTGCGTAAAAACAGGTTGTCGGCCTTCTCGCCTTGGGCGCTCAGTTCGCGTGGGCCCGAAGAACGCCTGATACGGGCCAGGGTGGTGATTTGCTGTATCGTATGGCTGAAATCCGGAGATGTGCGTCGATACATGTGCTTGAGACTGCGCACGAGATCAGTGAAGGTGGGTAAGGGGAAAGCCAAAAGGGCGCTCAAGAGCGTCCCTCCCAGGACCATGAAAAAACTTTGCAGGTTCACCGCCAGCGAGGTTTCTCCCAAGACGCTTCCGGTCACGAACAGGAAAATGACGGCCCCTGCCGCCAGGATCAATCGCTGGTTCATACTCATACCTCCCCTGCGTACGGTTTTTCAACGATAAGGCAAGGGACGTGCCAGACCCCATCAAAGCCTGTCCGCCGTGTCCTTGCGTCCCGGATACGGGAATATTTTGCCTACCCCACGGTTAAGGTATCCAGGGCTTGACAAAAAAAAGGATGTTGCATATAGGAGTGCATGGTGCGGGAATAACTCAGTGGTAGAGTGTAACCTTGCCAAGGTTAAAGTCGCGGGTTCGAATCCCGTTTCCCGCTCCAACCCCTTAGCCTATCTCCATTCTCCTTGAGAGGCGTTCACCTGTCGGGAAAGTATGTCGGCTCGAGGTCCCTGAAGAGAGAACCGCCCGGGGATCCGCATTACGAACAAAAGCCATCCCCGGGGTTGATCACGGATAGGCCCGGTACATCATGCGCGGGAAGGGGATCGTCTCGCGCACGTGCTTGAGACCGCAGATCCAGGCCAGCGTCCGTTCGATGCCCATGCCGAACCCGGAGTGCGGCACGCTGCCGTAGCGGCGGACATCCAGGTACCAGCCGTAGCGTTCGGGGTCGAGGCCCTGATCCCTGATGGATTTCAAGAGGACCTCGATATCCTCTTCACGCTGCGAGCCGCCGATGATCTCGCCATAGCCTTCGGGAGCCAGAAGGTCGGCGCACATGACCACCTCCGGCCGGTCCGGATTCTGCTTCATGTAAAAGGCCTTGGCCTGCTTGGGGTAGCACTCGATGAAAACCGGCTTGTCGTAGAGCTTGGTCAGGATCGTTTCATCGTCGCCGCCCAGGTCGATGCCCCATTCGATCTTGGAACCTCTTTTCTTGAGGATTTCGACCGCCTCGTCATAACTGAGCCGGTAGAAAGGAGTCGTGATCTTTTTCAGCGGCTCGAGGTCGCGTTCAAGGAAGGTCAATTCTTCGGCCCGCTCCGCGATGGTGTTCTGTACGACAGAGGCCACCAGGTTCTCCTGGACCTCCAGGTTCATCGTGTGGTCATAAAAGGCCATCTCACCCTCGACCATCCAGAATTCGGTCAGATGCCGGCGGGTCTTGGAAGGCTCGGCCCGGAAGGTGGGGCCGAAGCAGTAGACCTTGCCGAGACCGGCCATGGCGGCCTCCAGATAGAGCTGGCCGGTCTGGGACAGATAGGCCTTGCCGAGATCGAAATACTCCACGCTGAAGAGGTTGGAGGAGTCCTCGCCCACCGTGGTGGTGAAGATGGGGGTATCGACCAGGGTGAAGCCGTTCTTGTAGAAAAAGTCGCGCACGTGCCGCACCAGGGTGTCGCGGATGCGCAGGATCGCGATCTGGCGCGGGGATCTGAGCCAGAGGTGACGGTGGCTCAGCAGGAAATCCGGGCCGTGCTCCTTTTTGCCGATCGGGAATTCCTCGGCCTTGTGGACGATGGTGATGGCGGCGGCATGCAGCTCGAACCCGCCCGCGGCGCGTTCCTCCTTGACCACGCGTCCGGTGGCGATCACGGAGGACTCCAGCGGCAGCTTGCGGATCTCTTCATAGAAATCCCCGAAGGTTTCGCGCTCGGCCACGACCTGGCACGTGCCGGTGCCGTCGCGCAACATGAGGAAGGAGACCTTGCCGCTCGACCGGCGGTTCGGCACCCAGCCTTGGATGGTGACCTCCGCGCCGATATGCGCGGGAAAATCGCGGAT
>Ga0116192_1001557_pt1 | contig 15982 bp, 10 predicted proteins | sample AD_UKC113_MetaG_FD_89876 | JGI IMG/M metagenome (GOLD analysis project Ga0116192, IMG submission 89876) | Active sludge microbial communities of municipal wastewater-treating anaerobic digesters from Hong Kong - AD_UKC113_MetaG | ecosystem: Engineered > Bioreactor > Anaerobic > Digestate... | reverse complement strand
CCAAATAGGAATACCCAATTCTTTCGCTAATGCCCGGAGTCCTTCATAAATTTCTTTTAACACAAAGCGCATTTCTTTGTATTGAGTGATAGGCTTTAAAATGTCAGCATAATCAATATATAAAACATCGGGAATAAATCCTTTCCTTCCTAAACGTTTTAAATCAGCACGCAACGTATTAATAGATGCTTCACCTGGACCATAATCTAATATTTCCAATTTACCACCAAGTTTTTCGAAATCTTTTACTTTTTCTTTTACCACATCCGGAAAATGTAATATATCAGCAAGTTTAATTTCAGAAAAACAACTTGCAAATCTTTGGCCTATTGCTTTAAAGTCAAGTTCTAAACTGTAGTAGAGTACATTTTTCCCTGCAGCTAATGATGTACACGCTCCTTTAACCAGCAACATTGATTTACCCCCACCTGTCGGAGCAACAATGACACCTAATTCACCACCAGCTAAGCCACCTTGTATTTCACTGTCCAATCCATCAATAAATGGAACAGGATTTCGTATTTCTTTGTTAAGAATTTTATCGATATCATCAAAGAAATTGAAGCCGATGTTTTTTAACTCACAAGCATTCAAAGCATCGGTAACATCTTTGTAAATATCTTCATAATTACCTTTCTCCCAATTTTCCGCGGCTCTTAACAACCCTTTTTTCAAAGCTTGTTTACGACAAAAGTTTCGAGTGAAATCTTTAACGTGTTGTTTATCGGTAATTTTGAACTCTTCGATTAAACCAATAAAATCAACCAGATGATTTTTTAATTTTTCATCCTTTTCTTTATCGTTAATAATATCCACCAAGGTATCATATTGAGGAATTAAATTATAACGGTGATAATATTTTGTAATATAATGAACAAGAGTCCTGGACAGTAAACCATCAAAATATTCTTCATGAATCATTTCGAAAATTTCTTCCGAAAATTTCTCATCTTCAATTAGTAATTTGATTAATTTTTTTTGAAACTTTTCATCCAGTAAAGTTGTAGGTTGTTTTATATTAGTAAGTGCTGATTTTAATTCATTATTTGTTTCTATTTCTGTCATGGCTTTAATCCTCTTTACCTTTTTTCTTTGTTACCTCATCCCACATTTTATCCATCTGTTGTTTTTTCTTTTCTTCTTGATTTTTTTCTTCTTGTTCAGAATAAGTTTTTAATATTTGCCTTATTATATCATTGAAAAGAAAATGGGTTCTTGTTTCTGATATTGTTTCCATTGAAAATTTATCAGCAGAAAAAACTCTTTCCTCTAATTCAACATCATTGATTTTTAATGTAAGAGTAAAATAATTAGAGTGTCTACTTGCATTTTGTAGCTTCTCTAACAATTCCTTTTCTTTATCATTTAATATTTTCATCTTATCCTTCAAGTACTGATTTTGTGTATTGTTTTTCTTTTAATGCTATTCGGTGATAGGGAGCAAAAAAAGCATCCACATTATTATTAATCATCCACCGGTCATATCCTTCGTTGCGAACTTCTTTTATTACATCCAATACACTTCTGTCTACATAACCATCCTCATGAGCTAAAACACAATTTTGAATTATATTAACTTGTTCAATAGCTTCTTTGTTTAAAAGTGGCTGATGTAGGTTCATTAAAATATTGTTACGCTCATAAATTTTACGACTACCTAAAATATTTTCTAAAGTTTTTAGCTTTTTTTTGCCATACAAATCATAAGCTTCACTTATTATTCTGTCAATCGTATAAGGTTCATCTGCAAATCGTGGGAAGTATTTTAATAATGTTTTTAAAGCAATACCTGGAACACCAGAAACATTATCACTACTATCGCCCTCAAAGCATTTTACCATTAATGAATTTAAATGTGTATAACCAAACAATTTTTTAAAATTGCTTGGAGTCACAATAATATTATCTGCCGGCCTCAACACATATACATCTTCACTGATAAGTTGATAATAATCTTTATCACGACTATAAATGATAACCGACTCATCTTCAGGTTTGGTCAAAATATATTGAGCAATTAAATCATCACCCTCTATATAATCAACTTCAGCCTGACGAATAAATAAACTTTCGAGAAGGTTTTTTACTTTTATTTTTTGATTAGTACAACTAACCTTCATTCTCGCCTCTTCATCCAATGACTGTTGAGTGCGGAAATAAGTTTCTTCATCCCAGCTTTTATGGTCATTTTTGTAAAGTGGGTAGATGTCATGTCTTAGTTTACCGGACATGTCACCATCCCACATTACAACAACTCGGTCAGGAAGAACTTTATTAATTACAATACCCAATGTTTCCAAGAAACCAAATACTCCACCAGCGTGTTCCCCTCGTCTTGAAAAAAGTTCGGTACGTTTCTTAAAATTTCTTTTAAGATTCCACTCCCCGTCTATTAATAGCGACTTTATAGCCATTTTAACTATTCTAATATTTCACCTGTTTCCGGGTCATAATTAACTTCTGCTTCCACTTCTGCTTCAGTAAAATATCCCTTAAATGAATCTTTCCAATCCTTTCTATGTGCTGCTTTATATTCTTCCTCAGCCTCTTTGGTGGCAGAAATATATCCGTGAGGAGTTACGATAACATCACCTTGAGCAGAGAGTCCATTTAAGTGGTTCTTTTCAAATACTAATGGTACTTGTAAGCCATAAACAATATCAGTTCCACCTACGGTAGCCGATATTTTTTTTGCAGAACCTGAAACTTTTCCTTGGCGAAACATCCACGTACAAGCCAATTTGATTCCACCGCCACCATAAGGAACTAAACTTGCAGGACCCATTGGATTTGGTGATACATAACCGTGATTAATAATAAAAAGCGTAGCAAAGTGTTTTGAATCTTTTTTACGAGTATTATTAATCAAGTGATTAATTTTACGTTCGATTTGCTCTCTTAATACTTTTGAAGCAACCATCATTGCAGTAGATTGCTTTTTTAGTTCTTTTATATCTTTTCCTTCTTCAAGCGCTTTTGCAACCATCTTATTATGTTCTTCTTGCGCTTCCCACTCAGCTCGTGCTGGTGTTGCTCCTACGGAGTCCCAAACAAAAACAATGTCTTCTTGGAGCTTGCCATCAGATTGGTCTTTTAAAATAGATGCGATATAATCACATGCTTCTTCAATAAATGAAAGGTTGTCATTATAAATACAGTTATTGCGGTCAATACCCATAATTTCACAACGCTTCCAATTCCATTTTTTTTCAGTAATAACAAATATTGGTAAACCATTAATGTCTTGCATACCTTTTGCAAGTTCTAAACCCATTGTTGTTTTACCCACATCTGATAAACCATATACCATATGTACATGACCTTGAGGAAAACCGGGAAACATTGTTAAATCCTGAAATGCTTTACTCATAGGAATAAAGGATTCAGGCTTATATTCAACGTGCTCACTTTTAGCTTGTATATATTTACTGCGGTCGTAAGTGGTTTTACCTTTAAAAATAACAGGCTTTTTTACTTCTTTCTTTTGACCATCTGGTTCAATACTAAACTTTGATTCTAAGTCTTCAGAACTTTCTTTCTTTGTGTCCTTAGCGGTCTTATCTTCTTCTTTAATTTTTGCTTTTGCCATAATTTATATTCAATTTATTAAAATGTGTAATTAAGCGTTATCTTCCGGATTAAACGGTTTCCAATCATACTCTTTTGTTTCTTTGTTCTTTCTCAAATAGAAAGTATTAGGGTCTTCCACAGTGCAACCGAAGGTTAAAGAACCTCTACAACTTTTACATGATACATCGACATACTTAAATTTTTTCTGAGCCAACCTTGCTCTTAATTCTAAATTATCACTACCACAAAGAGCGCATTTAGTAATATCTCCAAAAGATAATTTTTGAGCTTCCATTTGACATTCCCATACATTGTTTCCTTCGACCTGGAAGTGAACTTCACTTTTTCCAATTCGTTTTTTTACATTCATTTTCATCGTTAATACATTTTTTTTAATTGTTTATTCTATTTTTTAGTCTTTTTAGAAAAATTAGAATTATTGTACAAATAAAAGAAAATCTAACATCAAAATCAAGATGTAGTAAGGAATAATTAACAACGTTATGAGTATCAGCTCTATTACTTAAGAGTGGTGTATAATTGTCGAAAAAAAGCTTTTTGTAGTCCGGAAAATGATTTTGTAATCACCTGACATAAAATGATTTAAGTTCAATTGAACATAACTTTCTCCCTTATCTATTGGAATTAAAAAAGAGCAAAGTAATATTTCATTTTTAGAAAAAATTTCTACTGTAAAAACAGTTGAATCTGTGCAATTGCAGTGTATTAATGAAGTAGAATTAGAAGTGTCATTTTTTGCTTCCAACAAACAATCAGCCTTTGCAAATAATGTGCATAAAGATAATAGAAATATTACAATACAAACCTTCATTTTATCATAAATATACTCTTAATTAGTTAAAATACAAAATTTCTAATAATTCTATTTTTTTAAAAAAACAGAAAAAATAACCATGTACGAAACAAGTAAAGAAATAAATCCAGTTTTAACACACAATATTACATTTGAATTTTCAGAGGTTTTACAAATACCATCACATGCTGTTGCTGCTATTAATTTACCTAAATGTTCAGTAGTTCCTGGTGCCGGTATACTTTGGGAAAATATAGAAATTAAGTTTATTGATTTAATAATTAACAAAAAGTCAATAACTACAAAAATGATTGAGTGGCTGGACCATCAAGAAGAAGGTTCTTTAGCACCAATTGATATCAATATTAAAATGGGTGAGTTAACAGAATGGAAACTTGTAAATTGTAGAATTTTATCAATCGATTTTGGTGAGTATAATTATAATAAAAATGAAGAAATTTATATTACTGTTGTTATTGAATTTGATGATTGTGCACTATATTTTAATCGAGATGAATAATCACATCATTTTCTGATTTTGAACTTTCAGTACACTCCATTAACGTATTCCCTAATACATACTCAACATTGAAGTAAATGGAAAAATTTTGCGATAAAATTTCTTGAATTTTATTTACGATTTCTAATTCCTTTGGATGTAAATCAAATACGAATGAATCGTGTACCTGATACATAAATCTGCTCTTGTATTTGTTTGATTCTAGAAACAGTTTTATCTCAAACAACTTATTTACTACGATATCAGCGGCAGTTGATTGAATAAAGTTATTAAATGCTGCCCATATTTTTTGAGGTTTAACAATTATACCAAATGGATTTTGTACATATCCAATCTCTTTACATATCTGTGAAATCTCGTTTGATTTTTCAATTATTGGCTGCAAAAATATCTTGATTCTTTCGAGCGCATTTTTGGGTTCTAACACACCAGATAATTTTTCTAATATTTTTTCCTCTCCACCACCATAAATCAAAATATGATTCACTGCTTTACCAAGACTTCTTTGATTGGAAGTTAAATCTTTGGTTTGAAATATTACTGCAGCTGTTTCTGCATGTAAATCTGAATCCTTATATTTTTCAATAAACTCTTTGTTTCCACAACTATAAAGCGCAATCTTAGTTTCAAAACTCACATAGTCAAAAACAGCAATTTTTCCACCTTTATATGCTGGAATGATATGATTCCTGTCTTCAGATTTTTTTGGCAACACCTGAGGATTTAATCTCTTATCTACGCAATTAATTCTATTGGTAATAGTTCGTTTATTATTATGTTTTAATTTTAAAAAGTATTTTCCGTACTTGTTTACAAAATCTGCATCTTTAACTTTTTTATCTAAAACAATAGTACATTTATTTAACCAATTTGTAATTTCGTCTTTTTTATAAAATCTCGTAGTTGCAACTATCTCTTCATCAGTCAAAGGACTTTCTTCAACATACATGCCGAATAGATAAGGGATATTTCTCTTGATGTTATTGTTGTTAAAAAAATCAGCAAAATTTCTTTCCTCAATTCTTATTGAATGTCTAATCCAATAAAAATTTTCAAAAGTTAAAATAGGCCCTTCAAATTTTTCTGGTAAATAATTAATAAAGTTTTCATAAGAAAACATTATACATTCATAAGAAGCCATTAATTGAAACAATAGTAGTTTCACATTTTGACTTGTATATTTTAAACTTTCAAGACTGATACAAGAAAGTTTACCGGAAGAGTATAGATACAAAGCCTTTTCAAAAAAATAGAGATAAAGCTTGGTGTGCTTGGTGTAATTTCGATTAATAAAATCAATGAATTCACCATCTAATACGGCATCAAAAGTGAGTAATTCATATGGCTTATATTCATAAGCAGATTGATTAATAAAAACCTCAGTATCCATAAGACACTGATTCTTATCAATTGATGGGCTAGTGGTCCAATAAAGATTTCTTCTAATTTTTTTAATCTTAGAAGAAACATATTCCTTAAATTCCAAAACATTTTCATTACCAACTATTTGAGTAGGTAACTCAAAATTGGTTCCACTCTCTTTGTTGTATAGCAAAATTTCAACACCAGTATTTCCGTAGTGATTATTAAAAAAAACAAAATCTTCCTGATTAAAGGTTAAAATGGTACAAAAGTATTTTTCCAGAAAGTTTGCCATTAAGCAAATTTAGAAAAAATAGAATACATTTGCTACACTTTAAACAAATAAAGATTTGCCTCATCTTGACGGCGAGCATCCAGTTCTGCATTATATTGACCACCAACAGTTTTTATTCCATTTCTTATACTATCAGCCACAGCTGTGTCAGCATTTTGATTTAAATTTATATTAAGATTTTTTGGAAGTCTTCCGGTATTATAATAATAAGAAAGTATAGCTCCTTTTTTATTTTCTGGCAATCCATCATAACGTGGAGCTTTAGTGTTTATAGTCTGCTCTCTAATCTTACAGTCTTGTACAAATAAATCTTCGCATTGTTTTTTTGTTAATCCATTAGAAAAAACATCTGACATAGCTATTCTCTCACTCCCTATCTGAAGATATCCGAGAGCTTTATCTGGCTTTAAAAAATGACCATAACCAATAGAAAAATAATCAGCATCGACATAAGTCTTTTCCCTAAACCCTTCTTTGGATTTAAGATAAGCAAATCTGTCATTTAAAAACTTTGAAACAAATGTTGAATCAACGACAACAGGATTGTTGCTACCAGTAACAGTACCGGCTGTTGTTTGCAATTTACGAGGTGTAACTGATAAGGTTTCCAAAGTAACTGGTGGGACATAAACAAATTTACCATTACTTCCACTATATTTCATCTTTATAGCTTCTACGGTAGTAGACATATTGTTTGGCTGAATCGAATGTTTCACCTTCATTATTTGATATAAACCAGTAAATATATTAGTTGCATTAAGTACAAAGAATTGAGTTGGTATAACCTGAGCGTTTCCAATCATTTCCATTGTAATTTTATAACTACGACCTTCCATGATTGAAAGTGAGCTACAATCAAAATTTTGAAACTTATTACTATTACTTGGATTTGTTAAATTATTAACCGCTATAGCGCTTTCAGATGTTACTTTATTATCCTCAGTACTCATAGTAACACTTTTCACAATCATATTATTAACTGAACCAAAATTCACCTCAAACACATCTTTTTTAAGGTTTGTTTCAAAAGGAATGTACAACGGTCTATTGTCATTGTATTTACTTCTATTTTCAGGTGTAGGCATCCACAAAACATAAAATTGATTACTAACTTTAATATTTTCTGATAATACACTACGAGTGTAAGGTTGAAACAAATCCTGTAAACCTTCATCTCTAAGTCCGTTACCTGGAATAGGAATAAACATAAAGTTATTCATATTACAGATATTTGACATAACATTTAATACTGATGTTTGAGAGTTACTGTCAGCTAATGGTTTTATATTAATGATTGCATTTTCTAAATTAATATTTGTAATATCTCCATTTTCAGTAGTTGTTCCTTCCACATCCTGAACTTGTTGTAATGGTATTTCGTAAATTACATTAGCATCACCATAATCATTAGTGAATCGCTTAACTACATAATCCGCAATATTAGAAACATCTTCTTTATTAAGTAGGTTTTTCCAATTATTACACAAATGATGAAATTGAGTATAAATAATTTTATCTTTTTCTCTTAAGTTTTTTAAAACTTCTTGAAATTGCTCTGTACGTTTTTTTTCATCATCTTGAAATGCCGTCTTGATTTTTGTACACAACTTTCTTAGAAATATACGCTGTCTTTTGCCATCATTATTATTTTCAAACAAACCCCATATTGAATCATTATCTGGTTTTCTGGTTGAATATATTAAGCGATAATATTGTTTCGCATCTTTGTTCACATCAAGTCGTGTGGTTACTGTTATTCCGGTAGAAGGAAATGAATTAAAGTCATTATTATTTTCAACAAACTTACTATAATCCAATACAGTCCTGTTATCAATATCATTATTAACATCAAGATTGTTTCTGGAAAAAATATTTATATCAAAATCACCAGTTTCAATATCATCCTTTTCTAATAGAATTGGTAAATAATTATCTCCATCAAAAATTTTGTTAGAATTTCCATTTAATAATGTAGAATTTTTACTATCATTTTTTACTAAGACGGTCAAATCATTGTCGGTACTTGGCGCAAAATAAAGTAACCCATTATTTATAATTTTTGAAGCTTTGTATGTTTTAATATCCACACCACTTATACCAGCAACATAACTTTCAAATATACTCGATATTTTTCTTTTTTCTTTATCAAAAGTAATTTCTGTTTTTAATAATTCATCTATATTGTTTAATGATATTGAGCTTTTTGAATCATTTAATACTTTTCCATCTTCATCAAATAATTGAATAACTAAACGACAAAAATTTAATATTTGTTGTTTGGAAACTCCATTATTCAGGCGTTTAATTTCTTCATCACAATTTTCATATTCACCATTAACCAACAAATCCACATCTTCTTCCTGTATTGTTTCATTAAACCATAAATGTGCTGATATACCGGTTCTTGCAAGTATATTTTGTATAAATTGGTCAGAATTATTATTATAATATGGATTATCAGATAAGATTTCTAAATTAGTGATTCTTTTTTTTAATTGTGGTTTAACCTCAGGAACGTCAGTATTTTGAATGTTTCTCCGGTCCTCCTCAGCCAATCCTTTTGAAAGTGCGTCAATAAAATCTTGAACAAAAGCAACTTCTGCTGAATTTGATTCATATGGAATTTGTTGGTGATTTGAATCTTCGGTTAAAGTGTAATATTTACCAATCGCTCTTTCATCAGAATCTCTATTAGTTTTATTTCTATCATAACCTTTTTTACCAGCCTCAATAATAAGACCAATTAAATAAGCAGCATCTTTAATTAAAAGATTAAATACGTTTTTTATAGTAACCTGTTGAATTTTTTCTTCATTACCAGAAGTAATTTGCTTGTTTTTATATTTCCTTAAAGCCTCTAACCTTTCTTTAACCAGAGCTGTTCCAGCTTCTATTTTCGATAATGGTGGACGACCGCTGAGTGCGAAAATTGGATATAAAGTTACGGGTTTACTTTCAGAAACATAAGCAAGCAAAGCGTCTCCAACTAATTTATAACTACTTTTACCTGCAGCTAATGTATTTCTATTCAAAGAAGAGTTGGGGCCATTTAAATCAAATTCTTTACCTTCAATATATTTTCCATTAATAGCAAAATTTAATTCTTTAAAATTTTCAATAGCATTACCTTTAGAATCAAATGGCTTTACTCCATGAAACCAAAAATCATAGTCAAACATTCCACTGGAGCGGTCAAGTATTGCTTGTAAAAAACTTTCTATTCTTGATGTTGAATCATTTACTACTTCAACTTGTTTGTTAAGTGTAGTACCAACTTCAATGATGTCAAAAATTCCTTTATATTCATTTTCAAACTTATTTCTTTCAGCTTCATTTTTATATCCTTTAAGCCTTAGGTGTTTTACGGCCTTCAGAAAATAAAAAGGCATGTCAGCAAAAAAACCATATAAATTAGGAACAAATGATGCTTTAATTTCATATGAACCATCATTCGGTTGATATGTTACGTCTACACGCTTTACATTTAACTCTAAAGTAACCGGATTTCCAACATATCCCTTAAATGTTAAATTAAATTTAGGATAAGGTAAGTCAAATAATGTAGAATAATTAAACTCATTAGCATTTGCTGTATTGCCCACTTCAGCAATAACCTCTTTGTTTCTTTGAAATTCAATGGCCATATTGCCATAAAAATCTTTAAAAGAAATGTCGATAATAGGTTGCATGGATGGCGAAATATCAATATTGATATTTGTAATACCAAAGCCCATACCCTCTTTCATAAAGCCTATAGTATAACTTTTTAACCCAGTATAATCAACAGAGCCACCAGCTTCCGGAAAAGCATTTAACTCACAATAAAGATATAAATTCTCATTTGGAAGATTACTTGGTAATTGAACATTAGGCATATTATTTATCTTTAATTGTAATTAATTTAGAAACAAATTCAGCTTCAACATCTTTTAATGGGAAAGGAACACGAATAACTGAGTTTTTTGGAATATCAAACTCCATCGAATATTCAGGATTGGCTAATAAAATTAACCACCCATATGTATCATCGCCGTAAATTGCTCCAGATATTCTATCTAATCTGGTTAAAGCTGAATTATAAGTAACCTTTTTATCAGTATCTCTTATACTAATATTAATACGCGGCATATTTTGCATATTTCCATTAAAAACTAAATATGAGTATCTATTCATTCCCATGTAAACAATTCTATTTTAAATTTGCTATAAATAAATATTTATCTTAAAAATTACCACCTATAAATCCTTGAGTATCGGTTGCAAGTGGAGTGATTTTAACACCTTCGCGTAAATCATTTTTGTTGTGCCACTCACTAATAATATTAAATGACATAGTTATCTGAACATACATAGGTTGTACCTGTCCAGTATTATCTAATGTCCAAGGAACATTGTCATAATTATAACTTACACTATTGATAATAACATCGTGATTTAACCAAGTTCCAAGTTGAATATGACATACCGGCGCTTTTGTAAACGCAAAACCACGCTTAGCTTCATTTTCAGCAGGTTTTGTACACCTTTGTATAAAACGCATTCTTTCAACAAAATCAATTTTATCTCCGGAGAAAAATGCTGGTTGAAACTGTAGCTTTTGCTTCATTTCTTCCAATCTCGCTCTTGTTGACTTTACATTATATTCAATAAATCCATACTGATTTCCTTGAGAAGTTTTGTTTTGTTCTTGCGTATAAATGCTGTTATAAACATTATTTTTTCCTTCAGGACTTTCAGTATATGGATTTGCATCATTACTCTGCCTTTCAATTTCTTCTAACTTCGATTGTTTTTTATTAATTTCAGCCTCTATTTCGTTTAATCTTTCTGTGGCAGCAGATATTTCAGCATCTTGATTATTATTACCGGTTACAATATTTTTTTGTTGTATAATTTCTCTTCTTTCACTTTTCAATTGTTCAATTGATGCGTGTAAAGCACGAGATTGAGAAATTGAATTTCTGTATTTTTTTGTAAAAGATTCATCAAATGTTACTGGAGAAGTGTCGATAGAATTTTTTTCTGGGTCATCCCAACCAATTTCAACACTTTGAGCATAATCGGTTAATAAAAAGAAATCTATAGTACCATCACGAGAACTATTAGAGTAAGTATATAATGGTTCCGGACGACCTAAAAATTGAGTTGATATCCAGTTTGCATTATCTGTATGACTAAAACCTTTTATATAAGGTGGTAAGTATATTGTATTTGTTTCTTCATCTAAAGCGTAATTTGTAATTGAAAACAATAAACTATCAGCTTTTATATTACCACCAGCATACCATGGGTTGGCATACGAAAAACGTTGCCTTGAATATTTTTCACCTCCATTTTTGTTATAACCCATTATAAATGAAGTTGTGTTCTGAGAATCAAAGTTTTTTGCTAATTTTACATTTGGAGATTTTCTTATTGTATTAATAATATTAGTTACACCACGTTTTTGACGCTCATATATTAAAGATACTGCTTCAGTAGGCTCTGTCTGTGCCATCATGGAAGCTGCCACATCTCCAGGATATTTACTTTCAATTTTTGTTGGAAATTCATTACCCGGATATCCTAACTCAGTTCCACCATTTTCTTTAATAACATCAGATGGCGTGGCGTGAGTTCCACTATTTTTAATCTTAAAAGAATCAGCAAAACTATAGTTTTGTATTGATGGCATTCCATTGGTGGTTACATAACTATTAATTCTTTCGCTATGAGCGCGACCAGAAGCATCAGGAGTAGAATAGAATATATTTTTTTCCAATTGCGCAAGACGGGCTTCTGCAATTTTAGTTCCCATCTTAGTGTTAAACTCATTGGTATTACTATCATCTAAATTCCATAGTTTAATAGATTGATTTTCTTTTAAGAAAATTCTATCTTTTAATTTACTTGCACGTCTAAAAATTTCTGCAGTAATATCTAAGTTAGATAAACCCACAAACACACTTTGTCCACCAAACGTTAAATTTGTTCCAAAAGGGTTTGTATCACCCATGTTTTTAGACAGATTTTTTTTACGATATTCCGCAGCATTTTTTTCAACATTAATTAGATTTGGAATTGTCATAGACAATAATTGGTCACGCACTTCGCCAGCGGTACCATCTAAACTTCCTATTGGTTGAGTGTTGTTATTTGCCAAATTATGACTACGAGAATCATCAGCTAAGGCTGTTAAATCAACATTAGTTTGAACATTTAAACTTAGTGTTTGAGACCTAATTGGGTCAGCTAAATCATCTAAATTAACTTGATTGATATTATTTAAAGCCAAAACCAAATCTCTTTGCTGGTCAGCAATACCTTGCAAATCTTGTTCAACTATGCCATTTTGCGCAAGCAAATTCGTTCTTTCAATTTCAGCCAAAGCATCTAAATCAACAGATGTTTGATTGTTTTTTGATAACATATTATCACGCTCTTGTTGAGCTAAAGCATCCAAATCAACAGTAGTTTGATTGTTATGTGATAACATATTAGAACGCTCAGCATTAGCAATATCATCTAAATTAACGATATTAATATTATTTTTAGATAAAGCTTCAGCTCTTTCTTTTTCAGCTAATCCTTCTATATCAACAGGATTACTAACATTTTTTGAAAGCTGCTCATCTCTATTAACATTAGCAATATCATCAAGATTAATATTTCGCTGATTGTTTTTTGACAAAAGATTTGCACGTTCTCTTGCCGCATTTGTTTCCGGACTTGTTTGCGTTACATTATTTTGACTTAAAGCCTCTGTTCTTTGACGTTGTGCTAAATCATCAAGATTAACAGTGTTTCTTTCAGTTTGAGATAATAAATCTTTACGAGCTTTATCAGCAATATCATCTGGAGAAATTGATGTTATTGAATTATTAGTTAATATTTTTTCTCTTATTTGAGTTGCAGTTGCATCTAAATCTATATTTGAAACAGTTTTGTTTGCAAGAGTTGATTTACGCGCTTCATCTGCAATACCTTCTAAATTTACATTATTAGATTTTGTAATACCAAGTAATTTTTTTCTAATTTCTTCAGATACACTATCAACATTAGTTTCTTTTTGAGAATTATTTTTTATTAATTCATTTCTAATACTTTCAGCGTTTGCATCCAAATCAATATTTTTTTGACTATTAGAAGACATTGCTTGTTCGCGATATTTTGCTGAAGCTGCATCAATAGAAATTTGTTTTTTATCATCATTAAAACTTAACAAATTTTTTCTTGCATCATTTGCAATTCCATCAGGTGAAATATCAATATTATTATTAAGACTTAATGCATCTTTTCTATGTAGTTCAGATAAAGCATCTAAATTAATATTACTAACATCTTTTCCTTTTGTAATATTTTTTCTTGCTGAATTAGCAATATCTTCTAATTGTTCAGGACTTTGAATATAATTTCCTTTTAAAGAATTAGGACGAGCTTGGTCTGCAATATTTTCTAAATTATTATTACCGGTATTATCATTACCTTTAGTAATATTACTTCTTTGAGCATTAGCAATAGCATCCAAATCCTGACCTGAAATAATGTGTTTAGATTTATTTTCTAAACGCGCATTGTCAGCAATATCATCAAGATTAATTTCTTTAGCCTGATTTCCACTTAAAATATTTGTACGTACTCGATTTGCTTCTTTATCTAAATCAACTTCATTTTTATTATTACTTGCAAGTAAAGAATTTCGAGTTTCATTTGCAATTTGGTCCAAATTACTATTTGAATTATTTGTACTTAAAGCAAGTAGTCTCTGACGCTCTTCTTCATAAATTTTATCAAGATTAATTTCATTACTTCCTATTTTGTCTAAAAGTTCACGACGAATTTTATTAGCAATTTCTTCAACTTTATCGCCAATATCTTCACTGCCGGTACTTAATAAACGCAAGCGTTCTTTTTGAGCAATATCCTCAAGTGAGGTTTCGGTAATGATTTTACTTGCTAAAAGATTTGTTCTAATTCTATCAGCCACACTTTCTAAATCTACTGAATTAGATTCATTGCCAGAAAGAAGTTTTTTTCTAACATTATCAGCTTCTGCATCCAAATCTACATTTCCAGTAAATGAGTTCTTCGCTAATGCATCTTTACGATTTTTTTCAGCAACATCATCAATATTACCTAAATTAGTTGCTTCATTATTTAATAGTGATTGTCTTTGAATTTTTGCTTGAGCATCTAAATTAACTTCACTTTGCTTATTTTTAGAAAGCATAGTCTGTCTTTCATCATTAGCAATCATATCAAGATTAACTTCCTTACCATCATTTTGAGCCAGAAGTTTATTTCTTATATTATTTGCTTCAGTATCTAAATTAAGTGTGGAGTCTGAATTTGATTTTGATGCCAAATTACTTCTTTGCGAATCAGCAATGCTATCAATTTTACTTTCGCTATTTTCTGAAGTATTTTTTAATGCCAAAGCAGCATTTCTATTTTGGTTTGCAATAACATCTAAGTCTACTTCTTTAGCAGAATTAGATTTAAGAAGTTGTTTGCGTGCACTGTCGGCAGTAGTATCAATGTCGCCTAAACTATCCGGATTATTCTTCTGTAAAAGACTTTCTCTTGTAATATTTGCAGTAGCATCTAACTCATTACTTGATAGTTGATTCGTGTTTTTAGCCTGAATTGAAAATCGGGTTTCATCAGCAATTTTTTCTAATTTAGATTCAGTATTATTCTCGTTTTTGTTAATATTTGCGTTTCTAACTTGATTTGCAATATCATCCAAATTGCCCAATGATTTAAAAAGAGAATTTTTAGCCTCTAAAATTTTTCTTTGATTTTCGGCTTCAACATCCAAATTAACTTGATTGATTGTTGTTTTTGAAAGGAGTGCATTACGATAATGTTCAGCATCTTTTTCTAAATCAACGGAACTTTTAACCTGATTTTTACTTAAAAGTTTTTTACGATGTATTTCATACACATCATATATACTTTCTGGACGAGGCGTATTATTAGCCTGCAATTTTTTCCTAATTGCATCTGAAAAATTTCCATAATATTCCGTTAAACGAACTCTTTTCTCAAATTCTTCCAGAGATTCATCAGGATATCTGTATAAGTCTGACATTTACCTTAAATTTATTATAAATAGAAGGCAAGAAAATTCTTAAGAGCGATAAGCGAGAGCTTCAACGATTTCCTGGTGAATATCGCGACCGTTAAGTTTTAAATTAATTGTAATAGGGTTGATAGTAACTGGTTTATCATTTTGTTTTTCACCAGAATTATCACTACTCGCAACCACAACAGTATTGCTGGTTTGTGCTGCAATAAACTTATTGGAATATTCAGCCATATTCTTTAAAGAAGATGTATCTAAACCATTTACGGCTGATTTTAAGCGAGTAATACTATTACTCATTTTGTCAATGGAATCAGTAGCTATTGCCATTGGTGAAGATATTTTCTGCATGGT
>Ga0116192_1001555_pt1 | contig 15992 bp, 14 predicted proteins | sample AD_UKC113_MetaG_FD_89876 | JGI IMG/M metagenome (GOLD analysis project Ga0116192, IMG submission 89876) | Active sludge microbial communities of municipal wastewater-treating anaerobic digesters from Hong Kong - AD_UKC113_MetaG | ecosystem: Engineered > Bioreactor > Anaerobic > Digestate... | reverse complement strand
TCCACCTGGAGAGAAAAATTGAAGGACTGGACAGAGTGAGTCAACCTGCCTACAGAAATAAAATCTACTCCGGTAGAAGCGTACTTACGGACCCGCTCCAGGGTCATATCTCCTGAACTCTCCAGAGGAATCCGTCCTCCTACTTGTGTTACCGCCTTACGGGTCGTTATCTCGTCCATATTATCCAACAGGATCCTATCTACACCAGCTTTTACCGCCTCAGCCACCTCTTCAAGGGAGCGGCACTCCACTTCGATGAGGAACTGTTTTCCCCATCTTTCCTGCACCTTTCTTACAGCCTGCGTAAGAGATCCTGCTCCATCGATATGGTTGTCTTTTATTAGTATCATATCATATAAACCGATCCTATGATTCATCCCTCCCCCCACCCGCACTGCGTACTTAGAAAGGAGACGAAATCCAGGAAGCGTTTTACGTGTATCGAGAATCACTGCTTTTCCTGCTTCCCGGGCAGTTTGAACCATTTGATTTGTTGCTGTAGCAATTCCCGAGAGGAATGCAAGGAAATTCAACGCGGTTCGTTCTCCAACGAGGATGCTTTGTATACTTCCCGAAATATGGGCTACTACATTTCCCGGAGATAGATACGTTCCCTCGGAAAGGACAAAATTTACCTCAAGGTTCGGATCAATTCGCTGAAAGACACCCTGAAAACACTCCGCCCCTGCCAGAAGCCCCGTGTCCTTACTCACCAGCTTATATTTTCCTTTCTCCCGGGAGAAAATTGCCTTTGAGGTGATATCGCCCTGGTTTCCCAGGTCCTCCTCCAGGGCAATCTCTACGAGCCGGTTAAAAGCATTTCGTTCTTCGGTAGAGAGTGAAAACATCCAAAACTCCTAATTTTCACGCATTGTAAAAGATTACCCGGGAAAATTCAAGAATTTCTTCAAAAAGTTGATATCCTTATAGTTGATAGGTTAGTAAAAAAGTATAGAGAGGTTAATCGTGTATACAGAGCATTTTTTAAACGCTGCAGAAGAGTTTTTCCACGATATAAATCTCCCTCTTGTGGGAGTTGAGGAATCTCAATCCATCAACAATTTGTATGAGCTTACCGGAAGTCTGGGAATAACCGGTTCTATTCGCGGATACCTGGTTCTTCAATCTGAAATGCTCACCGCCCATAACCTCGTAACAGGGATGGCAATGCGATTGGGAGTTTCCTTCGATGAGCTGGATTTTGGGCCTTTCCACCGTGCCACAATCGGAGAGATTGCCAACCAGATTGCAGGAAAAGCAATCATGAAGCTGGAGACCTGTGGAATCAGCTGTACAATCACCCCTCCTACAATCTTCATCGGTAAAGGGATATCTATGACTCTTCCTTCTTCCAGTTGTGTATTGGAAAGAACGCTTATAGGGAATTTTGGTATGCTTCACTTCTTCGTAGGCTTGACAGAGTAAATTAAATAGTTGACAGATATCCCTTCTTCTCTTAGATTTTCAAAAGAAATCGACCGACGGGTCATTGTAAGGGGGAGCGCTATGCCATTAAAAGATGAATTAGAGAGAGAATATCTCATCACGTTCATGTATGATCATGATGATGAAGATGAGGATTTCGACGATTATGACGAGGAAGACGAGGACTTTTACGACGAAGACGAAGAGTTGGAAGATAATGAAGACGATCTAGAAGATGAAGAAGACTTTGAGGATGAAGACTATGATGAAGAAGATTACGATGAGGAAGATCTAGACGATAATATGGATTACGATGATTTCGATGATGAAGAGTAATTCACTCTCTCACACTCGAACCAGAGTTTTTCTAAATCATAAAATGAGCGTTTTTCTTCTGTCATAAGATGGATGACGAAGGAACCACAGTCTAAAAGCTGCCAGCCGACGTCGTCCAGATTTTTTTTCTTCCGTAAAAGTTCGATTCCCTTCTCTTCTAAAAAACCAAGAAGATTGTTGAACAATCCTCGTAAATGTCCTTCACTTGTTACCGTTGTAATAATAAAAAAATCAGCAAAAGAGCACTGCGGTTCTACCTGCAGCACTACTGTATTTCGGCCTTTATGTTCGTCGATAAACCGTGCTACCTCTAGAACTGCTGCGTTTCTATTTGCAGTAGCGTCCATCAAAATCCCCTCCTATCACAATGGTAATATCTGCATTCTTCTGCCCTCCATGCGATGAAGATTCTGTAACGATCCTCTCACATTTAATAAGGGCTGCCACCCGGGAAGCCCCTTCCCGATTTCCCTTTCTATCAATTATGAGGGTTTTTTCCACGTCCTGGGTTTCTGCATTCCCATAAGAAATTACCTCATAGCCAAAACTCTGGTAGATCTCCCGGGTTCTTCGAGCTAAACCAGCGATGTTCGTCCCATTTAGGATTTCCAATGTAAGACCCGTATCTTCTGCACGGAATTCATCCGTACTGGCGAGATTTTCATACATTTTTTTTACGGTCTGACGGAGCAACTGCCCCTCAAAATGGGGGAACAGCAGTTCCTGGGTCTCAACCGTTCGCACATTCCCTAATACCCGCTGGAATACTATCCGTTCCGTATCCAGTTTCCGCAGCTCTCCCACAAATACCCTCAGACCGCGGGTTTCCATATTTGTATACATTGTATCCTTTAAGAAAGGAATCACATCAGGATGCAGGAGAAAATCTGCCGTTTCTCCGATTTTTTTCAAGAGGGACTGCAGAAACTTTTGTATTCGGATAGTCCGATCAACCTCCGATTCTTCCGGATCTTGAAACGAAAGAAACACGAGGGCCTTACCTCCATCGAGATGAAGATTTCCCGCGGGAAGTTGAATTTTTTTCCCTTTTGCATCAATTTCTACCGTATTGGCAATAAATAGTTCTATGCCTCCCACCAGGTCGATAAAGTGTTCCAGCTGCTGATAGGAGAATTCGATAAAGAAAGGGATTTCTCCGTCTATGATGGTTTCTATTGTATCTCGAAAAGCTTCAACCGAGTGAACCTTGTACAGCGAATCCACTCTTCCTACTTTTTTTTGACTTGTAATCACCGTCCCTAAGTGTCCCGGTATATCCAGCAGAGCCCCTCGTCCTGTCTGCGGACTATAAAAAAATAATTCAGTGAATTTTAGTTCTTCCCCATCGTGGATCATAAACTGTACGGTAAACGGTTTGCCTTCCTGGAGAAGCGTAGTAACGGCATCCACCCGTACCTGTTGATAAATGTAAAATCCGCTTCCTAACAGGATGAGAAAAACTACAACAAGAAAAAGGATCCCGGTATCAAATTTGGTTTTTCTGTGCCTTTTCAAGAACCTTCCCTTTCAATTCATCGTACAATGCTTGTGTAATAGGCGCAAGATTGTTTCGGTATTTTTTTTCTTCCTCTAAAAGGGAGAGAACCATCTCGTCCAGTGAGAGGCTAAGAATCCGGCTTCGAAAACGTTCATCAATAAATGTACGGGAAGGTTCAATAGAATCTGCTACAAATAGTATCTTCCCATACGGATTTAGCCCCGGCTTTCCCAGGCTATGATTGGCAATTGCTTCCAGAATATCTGCATCCTCTATTCCAAATTGGGAACGAACTAAAAAAGCGGCTACCTTGCCATGGAGAAGGATGGGATTTTTCTCTTCCAGGGCGGTAAACTGGATTCCTGCCCTTTTCGCCTCTTCTTTAAGCTTTTTCCCTGAAAACTCTCTTGCAATATCATGGAGAAGTCCTGCCAGGAAAGCTTTATTCGCATCTAAACCAAAGCGATCGGCAAGATTTCTACACAGTTCTGCGGTTCCAAGGGAGTGAGAAAATCTCTTAGGAGGGAGGTGAGTCTTTATATAAGAAAGGATTTCTTCCATCCGTAAATCAGTCATTGCGGTACAATCCCTGAGAACAGATATACTCATATACAGGCTCCGGGACCAGGTACCGGAAGGCTTTCCCTTCCTGTACTCGTTTTCGAATATCGGAAGATGAGATGGGAATCAGAAGATTCTCTACATAGGTTATGGGTACAGGATACGGAAAAGGTTCCCTCCGAAGACGGTAGGCCACGATAATATCTACCACTTTCAGAAGATCCTCCACCCTTCTCCACCTAGGGAAACCGGGTACAAGGTCGTCTCCGATGATAAGACCTATTTTACCGGTAATGGGGTATCTCTTATACAGATATTCTATCGTATCCATTGTATAAGAAGTTTCTCTCCGTTGAATCTCACAGTCTTCTACCAGAAACTCGTTTCTTTCACCGGTTGCTAATCGAACCATCTCAAACCGTTTGAACGGATCATCCTCTAAGCCAATCTCTTTATGGGCAGGTCGAAAGGAAGGGACAAACACAATTCGATCATAGGCTAAAGAGATTCGTACTTCCTCGGCAATATAGAGGTGACCATTATGAATAGGATTAAAGGTTCCCCCCAGCAGGGCTGTCCTCATGGGTACCTCCTTCCTCCTTAGTTAAACGCCAGAATTCTTCTATTAACCTATCGATCCCCTGATGGGTCATAGAAGAGATACCGATTAATCTTTCCTCAGGATACTTTTCCCTTAAATTCTTCAATTGTTCTTCCGTACCCGGCATGTCCAGCTTTGTTCCTACGAGTATCCTCTTTCTATTTACTAAGTTTGGTGAAAACTTTTCAAGTTCTTCTAATAGAATCTCAAAGTGGTGTACGGATCCCGGATCGGATAGATCAATCAAGAAGGCTAAACCTTTTGTTCGGCTTATATGCTTTAAAAATCTGAATCCCAGGCCGACACCCCTGGAGGCTCCTTCGAGGATACCGGGAATATCTGCCAATACTATGTCTTCATCTCTCAGGGTAAGGACTCCTAGATAAGGAACCCGGGTAGTAAAGGGGTACGGTGCAACTTCAGGTCGTGCATTCGAAAGAACCCGGAGTAAACTGGACTTACCTGCATTGGGAAAACCTACAAAGCCGATATCGGCAATGACGTTTAATTCTACCTTTACCCGCGCAGTTCTACCCGGTTCTCCGGGCTGTGCAAACCGCGGTGCCTGGTTCCTGGAAGATTTGAAATGTGCATTGCCCTTTCCCCCTTTTCCTCCTTCTAAAAAAACCCAGCGGGTTCCAACATCCGTAAGGTCTTTGAGGATTTCGCCCGTTGCAGGATTTTTTACCAGCGTTCCAGGCGGCACAGGGATTTCAACCGAATTTCCATCCTTTCCATGACGCAATGCCCCTTCGCCGGGCGATCCATTCTGAGCCTTTAGCACGAAAGATCTCTTTAAATGTCTAAGGGTTTTTAAATTTCGCCGGACAACAAAAATCACATCTCCTCCCCTGCCTCCGTCCCCTCCGTCAGGGCCTCCTTTAGGGACATACTTTTCTCTCCGGAAAGAAACACTGCCTGCCCCTCCAGAACCGGAAGCGAGATCGAGGAGTACTTCGTCTATAAACGTTTGCACGGGTCGGTCATCGATCAAGAAAGGGATTCAATGGTGATTATTTTTTTCCCTCGTAGTGTCTTAAATACAACTTTACCCGGTGTTTTTGCGAAAAGGGTATCATCCTTTCCTTTCCCTACATTCCTGCCGGGATGAAACACCGTTCCCCGCTGACGGACAAGGATCTCTCCTGCTTTTACGATCTGATCTCCAAATCGCTTAACTCCTAACCTTCTCCCAATAGAATCCCGTCCATTTTTAGAACTTCCGCCGCCTTTCTTATGCGCCATATTGGATCTCCCTATTTTTTTCTACTCTTCTCTTTCCTCTATAGAAACCTCGATTTCTTCTGGTGCATCCTGACAGAGCTGTTGCAGTCCGTATAGAAGAAAATCGGTAATTGCCCGAACCCGTTCAAGCTTCTGTCCTGGGACCCTCCCGATGAGAACTCGCAGAGTCCCCTCCGAAGGAGCTGAAATCTCTGCTTTTATATCCTCTTCTGCTTCGAGTAATTCCCCTCCTGTACGGAGTAGGGTTGTTACCCCAGCACATACAGGACTATATCCAGGGGATGCTTTTAAAGCATGGCCCTCCGCTGTCAACCCCCCAAGACATCCGTCCTTTCGGATAAAGGCCCGAATGTTTATCATTCGCTTAGACCCCGGCAATCTCCTCAACCTTTAACAGCGTATACTCCTCCCGATGGCCCCATCGCCTTCGATAGTTCTTTCGCTTCTTGTACTTAAAGCCAATAATTTTCTTGGCTTTTCCGTGATCCTCTACCACGGTCTTCAAGGTAACTCCAGAAATATACGGAGTTCCTACCGATACGTTCCCCTCTTTCTCTACCAGCATTACGCTGTTCAATTCTACCGGGGAGCCCTTTTCCTGGGCAATTTTATCTACCTTCAGTACCGATCCTTCTTCAGCTCTGTACTGTTTTCCTTTGATTTCTACTAATGCGTACATTGTTCACTCCCGAGTGAAATTTTGCAGAGGATTCTATACCATAGAAACCAATCACCGTCAAGGTAGGAAAGATTCCCCTTCAAGATAGGTATCCACTGCGCGGGATAGTTTCCTTCCTTCATGAATAGCCCAAACTACGAGGGATTGACCTCTGCGTCCATCTCCTGCGGCAAACACTTTAGGATTTGAAGTGACAAATTTCCCATACTCTGCCCGAATAGTGGAGCGATTATCTTTTTCCACCCCAAAAGCATCCAGCGTAGCTCCTTCGGGCCCTAAAAACCCCAAAGCGAGAAGGACCAGATCTGCTTTCCAGACTTCTTCTGAACCGGGAATTTCCTTCATAACAGGCTTCCCTCCAGAATCTTTCATCCATTCGACCCGTATTGTTCGGATTCCTCGAACGTTTCCCCTCCCGTCGTCTAGAAATTCTTTGGAGAGAATGCTCCATTCCCGCGGATCGGAACCAAATCGATGGATCGCCTCTTCATGTCCATAGTCCACCTTTAACAACCGGGGATACAGAGGCCAGGGGAATTCAGGAGTTCGCTCTTTCGGAGGTTTCGGCAAAAGCTCAAAGTTCTTAAGGCTTACACAGCCGTGCCGTAACGCTGTCCCGATACAATCGTTTCCTGTATCTCCACCACCGATCACAACTACATTTTTTCCTGCAGCGGAAATAGATCCTCCATTAGAAGAAAGACTCCCTTTCAACAATTGTTTTGTCTGGCCCGTAAGAAACTCCAGGGCAAAATGGATTCCTCCAAGGTTTCTGCCTGGAATCTGCATATCCCGGGGAACCGTAGCACCGATGGAAAGTACTACTGCATCAAATTTTTCCAGAATCCATTCCGGATCCACCTCGCGTCCTACCCAGCTGTTTGTTCGGAACTCCACTCCTTCTAGCTCCATCAGGTGGACTCGTTTCAGTACAAGGTTCTTATCCAGCTTCATGTTAGGGATTCCATACATGAGAAGCCCGCCGACCTGGTCTGCTCGTTCAAATACAGTCACCAAATGACCCGCCTGATTTAACTGATCCGCTGCTGCCAGTCCTGCAGGACCGCTACCCACTACAGCTACCTTCTTCCCGGTTCTTACCTTCGGAGGGCGGGGTACCATCAGTCCCGTTTCATAGGCACGATCGATGATGAAACACTCATTGTTCTTAATGGTTACAGGAGACTCATGAATGCCCAGCACACAGGCTGTTTCGCAGGGAGCGGGACATACTCTGCCGGTAAACTCAGGAAAGTTATTAGTAGCCCGCAATCGAAAGAATGCTTCTTCAAACCGCCCCTGGTAGATAAAATCATTCCACTCGGGAATAAGATTCATAAGGGGGCAACCATAGCTGGATTGGCAGAAAGGGACTCCGCAGTCCATGCAGCGCGCTCCCTGCCGGATTCGCTCCGGCTCATCCAGCTCCCGATGGAATTCCCTGTAGTTCTTTAGCCGTTCTTCTGGAGAAATATCTTCTAATACTCTTCTCTCATACTCCATGAAACCGGTAGGTTTACCCATAGACAGCCTCCTTCTCTTGTTCTCCCCTACTTTCTAGAACCCGCCTATACTCGGGAGATAGTACTTTCATGAATTCTTTTCGGGATCTTTTCCATTCATTTACGATCCGTTGGGCTAGATCTGAGCTTGTGAACCGAATATGGTTTTCCAGGAGCCGTAAAATAGTAAGTTCATCCTCCTCCGTCTCCAGAGGGGTAGCTTCCACCATCTCTGTATTCAAACAATGCATCAATCGTTGTTCCGGATCCCACACATAGGCTATGCCCCCACTCATACCTGCAGCAAAGTTTCTTCCTGTTTCACCTAAAATTACTATCCTCCCACCGGTCATATACTCACACCCATGATCGCCGACCCCTTCTACCACTGCATTCGCTCCTGAGTTACGGACACAGAATCGTTCTGCCGCTATCCCCCGAAAGAATGCTTCCCCGGAAGTTGCCCCGTATAAAGCCACATTTCCGAGAAGAATATTTTTTTCTGGAGCAAACCGGGCACCCCGGGGAGGATAGATAATGAGCCTTCCTCCTGAAAGGCCTTTCCCCACATAATCGTTCGCATCTCCTTCCAGTTCCAGGGTAATGCCCCGGGCAAGCCATGCGCCGAAACTCTGCCCCGCAGAACCGTTAAACCGGATATGGACGCTTCCTTCTGGAAGGCCCTCTTCTCCCTTCTGTTTTGTGATGTGATGACTCAGGAGCGTCCCTACTGCACGGTCTGTGTTCTTAATAGAGTGATCGATTCGAATAGGGCTGCCGTTAGAAAGAGGACAGTTTACTTGATCGACCAACTTCTGATCTAATACCTTTTCAATTCCATGCTCCTGAGGAATACAACAAAATACCCGGGTATCCGCATTGTATCTCTGCGCAGGAGTTAATAATCGGGAAAGGTTCAACCGTTCCGATTTCCAGTTGAGTACATTCTCATCCACCTCCAGCAGGTCTACCCTTCCGATCATATCGTCAAATCGAGCAAATCCGAGCCGGGCCATGAGTTTTCGTACCTCTTCTGCGAGGAAGAAAAAGAATCGAGTCACATGCTCGGGTTTCCCTGCAAATTTCGCCCGAAGTTTTGGATCCTGAGTCGCGATTCCTGCCGGGCAGGTATTCTTTTCACATTTCCTCATCATTACACAACCCATACTGATCAAGGCAGCTGTGGCAAACCCAAACTCTTCTGCACCCAGCATCGCAGCAATCACCACATCCCGGGCCGTTTTTAGCTGACCGTCTGTCTGAAGCACCACCCGGCTGCGGAGGTTGTTCATTACAAGGGTCTGGTGGGTTTCTGCCAGGCCTAACTCCCAGGGGAGCCCTGCATGTTTAATTCCCGTTAGAGGTGAAGCACCGGTTCCACCGTCATGCCCCGAAATAAGGATATGATCCGCATGTGCTTTAGCCACTCCTGCAGCAACCGTCCCTACCCCGATTTCCGAGACAAGTTTTACGCTGATCCGTGCATCCGGATTCGCATTCTTTAAGTCAAAAATAAGCTGGGCCAGATCTTCAATAGAGTAAATATCATGATGGGGAGGAGGACTGATCAGTACGACTCCGGGAGTGGTATGCCGGACCTTTGCAATTTCCCCCACAACTTTATACCCGGGCAACTCTCCCCCTTCGCCAGGCTTCGCACCCTGAGCCATCTTGATTTGAAGTTCATCCGCATGGGCAAGATAGTTGATCGTAACCCCGAACCTTCCTGAAGCAACCTGTTTTATAGCCGAGCGTTTAGAATCTCCATTCGGAAGGGGGACAAATCGTTCGGGATCTTCTCCTCCCTCGCCCGTGTTCGACTTGCCTCCCAACCGGTTCATAGCAATGGCAAGGGTTTCATGCGCCTCTTTTGAAATCGACCCAAAGCTCATCGCCCCTGTAACAAACCGACGGACGATCTTTGCTGCCGGTTCAATTGATTCCAGAGGAATCTCCTGGGTAGATTTAAACTTCAATACCCCTCTGAGGGTCGCCTGCTCCTTAGACCGGGCATCCTGGTGGTCTGCAAATGCTTTATAGGCATCGTACCGGTCATACCGGACAGCAATCTGAAGGTTGGCGATAGACTCGGGGTCCCACATATGTTTTTCCCCTTCTGCCCGAAAGTTATAGTCGCCGGGATTGAGGTACTCTAATCCCAGCGGGAGCGGCCGCTCAGGGTATGCCAGTGAATGACGTCTCTTAGCTTCCTTTGCCAGTATCTGGAAGTTTGCACCTCCGATGCGGGAAGGGGTTCCCGAGAAACATCGGTCTATCACTTCTGGATCGATCCCTACCGCTTCGAATATTTGGGATCCTTTATAGCTTTCCAGGGTGGAAATTCCCATTTTCCCAAATACTTTTTTCATTCCCTTGTCCAGGGCATGGATATAGTTTTGAACAATTTTCGCATCGGATAATTCTTTTGACAGGTTTCCATCCCTCTCCATCTTCCACATCGCCTCAAAAGCCAAATATGGATTGATCGCATCTGCTCCATACCCAATAAGCATGCAAAAATGGTGTACTTCCCGGGGTTCTCCCGTTTCCAGGATGATTCCGATCTGGGTACGCTTTCCGATCCGTACCAGATGGTGATGTACGGCACCTAAAGAGAGAAGAGCACTTACCGGAATACGATCCTTTCCGGCTGCGCGATCGCTCAGGATCAGAAGAGTATATCCCTCTTCAATCGCTCTCTCTGCTTCCCCACATAGCCTGTCCAGACATTGAAGCAACCCCCTTTCATCTCCTGGTTCTGCAGGATACGTCGTATCGATCGTGAGGGTCTTCCATCCTTTTTCAGTCAGATGCTTTAAAGCTGTGAGTTGTTCATTGGTGAGGAAAGGGGTCTTCAGGTGTAACCGCTGGGCATGGTGAGGAGTTTCTTCCAGAAGATTTTGTTCAGGACCCATGTAGGATTCAAGACTCATTACCACTTCCTCCCGGATCGAATCGATGGGTGGATTGGTTACTTGAGCGAATAATTGTTTGAAGTAATCGTACAAAAGCCTCGGTTTATCCGAAAGACAGGCCAACGGCGTATCGTTTCCCATGGATCCCAGGGGTTCTTTACCGCTATCTGCCATAGGTTTTAAGATCAGACGGACATGCTCAAAGGTGTACCCGAATAAACGGAGCCGTTCCAGAATCGTATCCGGATAAAATCTGTGGGATTCTCCGTTTATCGGGAGAATATCCTGTTCTATCCGTTGTTCACGGAGCCACTTCCCATAGGGACGCTTTCCGCAAATTCTTTTTTTTATTTCCTCATCCTCTATGATCCTCCCTTCCCGGAAATCTACAAGAAACATCTTTCCTGGTTGGAGGCGTCCTTTCACTTGAATCAGCGCTGGATCCAGGTCAAGAACTCCCACTTCGCTGGAAAGGATCACCCGATCGTCTGTGGTAATATAGTAGCGGCTGGGGCGTAATCCATTTCGATCTAATACGGCGCCGATCACATCCCCATCGGTAAAAACGATCGAAGCCGGGCCATCCCAGGGCTCCATAAGGCAGCTTTGAAACTCGTAATAGTCTTTCTTCTCCTGAGACAGAGTAGTATGATTCTGCCAGGCTTCCGGGATCATCATCATGATAGCCTCAGGGAGACTTCTCCCCGAGAGGTAGAGTAGCTCCAGTACGTTGTCGAACGTCCCTGAATCGGACAGATCCGGTTCTATAAGGGGAAGGATCTTTCCCAGTTCCGGGCCGAAAAGCTTACTTTCAAGTTTACCTTCTCGACCGCGCATTTTGTTCCTGTTCCCCTGCAGAGTATTTATTTCTCCATTATGGCTGATAAAACGGAACGGATGTGCCCGATCCCAGCTGGGAAATGTATTGGTAGAAAATCGGGAATGAACCATTGCCAGATGGCTCATCATCGCTGGATCGGATAGGTCGGAAAAGTAAGGGAACAGCTGAGTCGGTTTAAGCATCCCTTTGTAAACAAGTACACGGGTAGAAAGAGAACAAATATAAAAAAAGGCATGTGGATCTATTTCAGTATCCCGAATAGTCCGAGTTGCCCGTTTCCGGATGATGAATAACTTTCTCTCAAACTCTTCTCTGCTTAATTCTTTCCCTGCCTCAATAAAAATTAATTCCATTTCTGGTTCACAGGCTTTTGCCTGAGGCCCGATCAGAGAACTATCCCGGGGAACAGGTCGCCATCCGATGAGCTTCTGACCGATTTCTTTTACAACTTCTTCGAACCGCTCTTTTTGTAATTCTCTTTCCCTGGTATCTTGAGAAAGAAATACTAATCCAGCCCCGTACAATCTATCTTGAGGAAGTTCCAGCCCTGCCTCCCGGGCTTTGTTTTCCAGGAATTTAGCAGGGAACGAAACCAGTATTCCTGACCCATCCCCTGTATTTTTCTCCGCTCCTACCGCGCTCCGGTGTTCAAGATTTTCCAGCACCTGACGGGCATTCTGAATAATTGCATTACTCTGTTGTCTCTTGATGTTTGCTACGAATCCGACACCGCAGCTATCCTTTTCAAACTGTGGGTCGTATAGCCCAACAGCCTCTGGTCTTCGCTTTAATGCCACTGCTGTTTCTCCTCTCTAAATTTTATCTGTCCGTTACATCCTGTAGACTCAATTACGTATATTTATGCAATTATCGTGCCTATTTTACATAATTATTTCTAATAAGTTGCAGGATAGTGAATTAGTAGAAGGAGAACAGGAGTGGGATAGTCAGGATACCTGTATTGATCCTACCAGAATGTAGGAAAAAGAGGGAAAATACTTACCTATTGGTAGTTTTACATAACGTCCAGGAACGGAATATTCAGCAGATACATCCCATTTTTCAGGACCTGATGGACGCATCGGGACAAACGCACCCTCGCAGCAGAAACATCCTTATTTTCATGGAACAAAATGGGATGTTCATGGTAGTACCGACTGAAATTCCTGGAGACCTCATACAGATAATTAGCAACCAGAGAAGGATTGTAGGAAAGGGCAGCCTGTTCTACCTGGAAGGGAAAATCCGAGAGAAGCTTTATTAGTTCCCATTCCATCGATTCCGTAAGGAAATCTGGCTTCCCGGTACGATCCTTTAGCTCCGGAATTCCCTGGAGTTTCCGTAGCATGCTTGAAATCCGGGCTCCCGTATACTGGATGTACGGACCAGTATTCCCGGTAAAAGAGAGGGACTCTTTGGGATTAAACACGATGTCCTTTAAAGGAGATGGTTGAAGAAGATAGTAGTGGAGGGCTCCCAGAGCGATCTTTTCTGCAGTTTCCTGAACATTGCCCACTTCTTCCTCCCGTTCCTTGGACCGGATCTCCTCTGCAGCCAGGGATGCCAGCTCGTCCAATAGATCATCCGCATCTACCACTGTACCTTCCCGGGATTTCATCTTTCCTTCCGGAAGATTCACCATCCCGTAGGATAGGTGGTATAGGTTCTTTGCCCAGGGGTAACCGAGTTTTTCCAATATCCGGAACAGTACCTTGAAATGGTAATTCTGTTCACTGGCCACCACGTACAACATCCTGTCGAACGGCCAATCCTGATGCCGGGAAACAGCGGTTCCAATGTCCTGCGTTACATACAACGACGTACCGTCGCTCCGTAATAGAACTTTTTTATCCAGTCCTATATCGGTAAGATCCACCCAGATTGAACCATCCTCCTCACGGTAGAAGATTCCCTCCTCTAATCCTCGCAGGATTTCCGCTTTCCCCCTTAGGTACACTTCGCTCTCCAGGTAGAACCTGTCAAAATGGATTCCTGTGCGTTCGTATGTATGCTTGATACCCTCAATAGCCCAGCGGTTCATCTTTTCCCAGAGTTTCCGGACCTCCGGATCACCCTTTTCCCAGCGGACAAGAAGGTCCCGCGCACGGTCTTCGGCAGTGGGATCTCTTTTTGCCAGTTCATTGTACAGTACATAGTACTTACCTACAAAATGGTCTGATTTTAATCCTTCATCCTCCGGAGTTCTTCCCCCACCCAGTTCCTTATAGGCTAGCATGGATTTACAGATATGGATCCCGCGATCGTTAATCAGATCTACCGTGAGAACTTCCGCACCACTAAACCGGAGAATCCGAGAAACGCTCTCTCCCAGAGCATCGTTCCTTAAATGCCCCAGGTGGAGCGGCTTATTGGTATTGGGGCTGGAAAACTCCACCATGATCCGTTTTCCCGCAAGAACGTTGCTACTCCCAAATCGCGTCTCCTCAGCGAGAGTCTGGTCGAAAAGATTTTTTGTTACTTGAAGCCGATCCAGATAGATATTGAGGTAGGGACCAGCGGTCTTTACCGATTTTGTGCTTAGCTCCGCATAGGTTTCCGGCAGGATTCGAGAAGCAAGGTCATTGCTTAAAGCCGCTGGAGAGGTACGAAATACCTTTGCAAAGGGGAACAGGGGTATCGCCAAATCCCCTAATTCCGGTTTTGGCGGTGTTTCGATTACAATGTCTTCTTCCTGTATGGATTCTGGAGCAATCCCTTTTTGTCTAGCATACTCTCCAAGGATTTTGATGAGATGATTTTTCCAAACTTCACGAAAGGTATTCATTCCTGCTCCTCCTAAAACAACGCCAGCATTCGTGTGTATGAATCCGGTCCCTGCCTGCGGAATGAAGAAAATCGCCTGTCACAGGAAGTGCAGAGACCTGTTAATGCAATAGTATGGATTCCGTATCGTTCGGCAATGTACTGGTTTGCTCCCACCAAATTCAGGTACCAGTATCCATCCCGGATTTGCACCGAACTCTTTCCAAATTGTTTCTGAAAGAATTTTCCCCGTTCTTCCGGAACTCTGTAACAGCAGACTCCGATACAGGGGCCAAAGAGCACATACAAATCTTTGGGATCCGTATTAAATGTTTCCTTCATTAAACGAATTGCCTCATTCAGAATACCAGTTCCCTTCCATCCGCTGTGGAGAAGCCCTCGAACGTTCTGCTGCGGATCCCAGAGGAAAATAGGAAGACAGTCAGCTACGGTAACCCCCAGTACAATCCTCGGATCCTGCGTTAGAAAACCATCCCCTATCTGACCTGGTTCATAGGCCTCCGTAACGATCCGCACCAATCGTGTGTGTTCCTGCTTACCGTAATAAAATTGCTTCCCCGGAAAAATCTCTTCGACGGCTTCCGTTACGTTCCGGCTCAACGGCCGGCCGAGTTTCATATCTCCTGCTTTTGCCAGACTCAAATATCCAGAAGGAATCGTACCGGATTCCTTGCAATTCGGAAAGTCCAGCTTGAGCCAGCGTAAATCCTCTTCCATGCAAAGGATATGTACCAGCTTTTTGAAGGTACGTCCAGTAAATTAAGGTTTTTTCTTCATTAAAAGAAGAAGCTTATCCAGAACTGGAACTACGTTTCCAGAACTTTTTAACACTCCATCGAGACTTTTTAATAATTGAGCATTTCCCCGACCTCCGATCGATCCCAGATTAGTAAGAGTATCGTACCTTCCCCCCACTTCTCCATAGAGGATCCCATTTATCACACGTACAATTGCCTGTAACGCATTCCGGGTTGATTCTGCCCAGTTCACTACCCGGGGTTCCAGCGCGCCCCGGGGAGTGAGATCTTGTAGTGAAGGATGTTCCCAGGGAAACGACTTCTCTATCTCCTCAAAGATTCTTAAAAGCGTTCCCAGCCCTTCGCTATACTCTATCCGGTTCTCTTCTTTGTAGAAGGATCCTTCCAACAAGAGAATACGGAGAGGCCGATTGTACTTTTCAATAAAAATAATTTGAAAAAAACTCCGTAAAAACAAAAGCCCTAAAAGATGTATCGGCGCATCCCGAAAGGTGATCCCTTCCGGTAAGGGGAGAGAGGACGGATCTAACAGAGAATTCATTTCTTTTACCAGTTCATCCTTCCTCCGTAGGTCAAGAAACAGCCGGAACTTTTCATCGATACGGCTTCGCCAGAACTGTTTGAATGCGGAAAACCAATCTTCTCCACCTCCCCGATCGGGGAATTGATAATTTATTTTTCCGGTAACGATCTTAACCAGATTTAAAATCGGGATTTCTCCTGTGAACGATCGAATAGCCTGTAACGATTCCTCTATCCTGCGAACAAGGTCTTTAGAAGCATGGATTTCTTTCGAAGAAAGCTCATTTTCCGATTCTTTGAATAAGACTAATGCTTCCACCAGAAC
>Ga0116192_1001553_pt1 | contig 15996 bp, 7 predicted proteins | sample AD_UKC113_MetaG_FD_89876 | JGI IMG/M metagenome (GOLD analysis project Ga0116192, IMG submission 89876) | Active sludge microbial communities of municipal wastewater-treating anaerobic digesters from Hong Kong - AD_UKC113_MetaG | ecosystem: Engineered > Bioreactor > Anaerobic > Digestate | place... | reverse complement strand
ATTCTTATTCCTATAGATATGTAATGAATAATAAATTTTTAAACCAATTTATTATTGGAGACTTTCCATTACAAAATAATGAAAATATTTACGGAATAATGTTCTCAAATATACCTGCTTACAGAAAAAAGAATTATGTTTTTATCAAAGAATATTTGCCAGAAAAAAAATCTCAGTATGAAGAAATTTATTTTAATGGAGAGAGAATTCTTAGAGATTCTGATACTATTTTTATCCAACAAAAATATGGATTGAATTATTTAGAACAAAATAATTACGATTATTTTGGGTTTAACAAGCAATATCGAACAATTTCTTATATTCCTGAAGAGATTATAAATAAAGGAAATTTAGAATATTCAATATTGTTGGGTAGGTTTAAATATTATAACGATATTCCCATATTTGATTTTTCTTTTGCCTATGGTTTGAATGAGAGAATCACGTTATATTCAGGTTTACAATATTTGAATTCAGAAAAATATTCTAAATTCTATCCACAATTAAACTGTGTTTATCAATTTTTAGACAATTTAATTTTAAGGTCAAATATTGTTATAAATAATTTCTGGGGTGTGAAGGTAAATTACTATGGAGTTCAAAATTATTTAATTGAAATGAATTTCAGGAGTTATCAGAAAAATAATTTTTATAATAGAATGAATTTGAAAAATGAATTTTCAGGGAATGTTAACATACCTATTAAAATTAAACCTTTAAATTTAGGTTTTAATTTGAATTATGTATATAAAAATTTTTTGACTGATAATACTTTTTCGAATATTATTACTAATATTAACCTCAATTATAAAAATCTTAATATTTCCTTTTTGCTTAATAATAGCTTTATTAGTAATTATTATTTTAAATACCATTATGATACTTATAACGTAAGGACATCTTATATTTTTAATAATTTTTATTGTAGTTTAACTGGTTCATTTGATGGTTATACAAAAAAGATTACAAACACTTCATTTAGTGTTAATAGAATAATTTTTAAAAATACTTATTTTTCTTTTATATATAATAAAAACTTAATTTCAGGAACAAATAACTATTATTTGTCTATAAAATTTAATCCATCCACAATAAATATGAATTTCGATTTTTTTAATACTGAGAACCCTTATTCTTATCTTTATACAGGCGGCAATATATTTTATGATTATAATGAAAATTTATTTATGTTAAATTCAAATAGTATGATCAATAGAGCTAACTCTTCTTTCAAATATTTTATTGATGAGAACTCAAATGGTTTATATGATAATAATGAGACTCTGTTAAATGAAAATGTTAACTTTGCTGCTGAAAGAGGAGAGTATAAGTTTATTCAGAATAAAAGTATAATAACAAATCTTGAAGGTTATGATTATAATAAAGTTTTCATTTTGTCTGATAATAATAATTATAAAAAAACTTATTATTATGTGCCATTACCAAACATGCTCCAGGTATATTTTGTGCCAATAACAAGGATGACTTCGGTAAGTGGAAATATTAGACAAATAACACGGAATAAGATCCCTTATACTAAATTACAAATAGAGTTAGTTGATTCATTGACAAAAGTTAAATATTATCCTCAGATATTCTCAAATGGAGATTATATTTTTAAAAATGTTAAGAATGGTAATTATACCCTAGTAATAAAAAATGTAGAAAATAAATTTTTAATAGAACCTGAAAAAATAAATCTATCAATAAATAACAAAGTAGTTGAGGATTATATTGAAGATGTTAATTTTCTTATTAAGGATAATTTGACTATTGATAGTAATAAAATCATAAAAGTTAAAAAGGAATTTCTTGAAGAAAAAAAAGATAATGCTGTTTCAGAAAAAGAAGAAAAAATAAAGATACAAACCACAACAATAATCTTTATAGATGATTTAGAAAAACCAAATAGAAACATTAAAAATTATTTAAATAATTTATCTGAGTATTTAAAAATTAAAAAAGATATCAAAATTGAGATCCAAGTATATACTGATAATTCAGGTAATTTTTTTGATAAGATTACAAGATGTCAAACTAATTTATATAAAATTAAACAATTGCTTTTAAAATATAACATTTCTTTAAAAAATATCACTGAAAAAATATATTTAGATAGAAACCCTTTAATATCCAATTTACTTCTTGAAAGCAAAAAGATAAACAACCGAATCGTTATAAGGTTAAAAGGTTTTGTTAATAAAAAATAATTTGTTGTGTTTGAAATGTATATTTGATAAATTGATTTTAAAAATAGGGACATAAATGAAAAATATCTCAATACTTTTTGTAATGTTTTTTTTGATAAACTCATTTTTATTTGCTAGTGATAGTGATAATTGTTCTCCTTCTTTTGATTTTTTTGAAAAAAATGATAAAATTATGAAATATTCAAATGGTGATTCCAATATTACAAAAAAAATAATTAAGAATGAACAAAAACAAAACAATAATATATCCGATACTATTGCTAATTCAAGTAATTTTGTAATGGATAATGATAACATATCAGAAAAAAGGATAACAGAGAATGATATGTTTTCATTATTAAAAAGTAGTAATGATTTTTTTAAAAAAATCCCAAATTTCAATAAGGGTTTTTTAAGAGGTGGATTGAGAAACCATGTAAAAACATTTATCGAAGGTGTGGATATCTCGGATTTATATTATCCAATAGCTTTTGAACAAAATGTAACTCCATTATACAAAACCAATGCAGTAATAAGATTTCGCGAATCACAAAATTCATCATTATTTTTATTAAACCCTAATTCAATCAATGAGATAAATGTAATAACTGGAATGTTTGATGCAGAATATCCTTCAGCAATTTCTGGAATAGTAAATTATTATTTAAAAAGAGGGGATGGTGATATTAAAGGAAAAGTTATAGTAAAATCAGGTGCAAAAAAATTGAGTGTTGTTGGACCTGATTTCTATAATGATAAAAATTTATACTTCGGTGAAAGAGATTTATATTTATCAAGGATGACAAAGTATGATTCAATATTAGCAAAAAAGTATACTTGGAAAGAAGGAATATATGAAATTGGTCAGGTTCCTTTTGAAGCTGATATTTTATTAGAAGGGAATATTTTTGAAAATGTTGGATTTAATTTTTCAACAAACTTCAAAAATAATCCAGATTGCAGATTGCCAAATGAAAAATATAAAGAATTGAATACACAAATTAAAATTGATTATAACTTAAACGATAATACTAAATTTACTTTTTTGGGGATTTTGTTAGATAAAGGGAAGTTGTTCGGTTGGAAAAACACAAATTATCAGGAATTATGGAAATATTATCTGCAAGGTGTACCACAATATGATGGGTTAAGTTGGTTATGTAGTGTTAAGCTTACTCATTTTATTTCATCGGAGGATTATTATGATTTTCAATTTAATGTTATTAATAATAAAACTCGATATGGTTATGTTGATGGTAATAACGATGGTGTTATTCAATTAAATGAAAAAGGGGATTTTATTACCTTTTCTAATTTAAACGATTATAATAAATATGTGTCAAATTATATTTATAAGGCATTTGAGCTTAGACCTCCAGGTGGTGAAATGAGGCCGATTACATCGTTTAGAACAATTGGTAATTATAATTATTATTTAGAAAGACCTGATATCTTTTATGAAAATTTTAAGAACAATTCATTTACTACTAAATTTAATTTTACAAAAACCATAAATACAAATCATGAGGTAAAAGCCGGAGTGTTGTTTTCAATACATAGTTATAATATGGATAGAAAAACAGCATATTTTTCAATTTCTGAATATCCTTATGAATCGTGGAATATTAAGCCTATTGAATTAGCTTCTTATATCCAAGATGAAATTAAATTTAATGATCTCCTTATTTATTTAGGTTTGAGATTTGAACTGTGGGATTTAAAAGTTTCTGAAATAAAGGATCAGAATAATCCTTATATTATTAGTAGTGAAGATACTCCTTTTGGTAAAATTAGTAGTTATAAAGTAGACAGAATTAATAATGTTAAACCAAATTCATTTTTTTCGCCAAGAATAGGAATAAGCTATAACATTCTGAAAAATTTATCAACTTATTTCTCGTTTTCTAGATTGAATCAACAACAACCTTTTTCTTTGATTTATACCAATTATGATAATTTTGTTCATTTGAATTGGTATACCGGCGGCTTTTATTTGTCTGCAAAAAGAGAACCTTATAAATCCAATAACTTTGAATTAGGAACAAAAATTTTGACAAACAGTAATATTTCATTTTCGGTTATTGGTTATTATAACAAAATTGAAAATTATTTTGATTCATCTTTTCTAGTTAGAGGCCCTATGACTTTTTATTATTATCATTATTCAAAAGGTACTGTATATTCTAAAGGAATTGAGATATTAATTGACAAAATAAATTTAGAAATTAATAGTTACTTAGATATTTTTGGAAGATTTTCTTATGTATATAGCAAAGTAAAATCAAATACAGATTTAGTTGGTGGCTCTTCTACATTATCTAAAGGGTATAATCGTGATCATCAGATATTATTTGATGTAATATTTAAATTTCCATACGAATTTTCAATTAACAGTAATTTTTATTTGCAAAGTGGGTTTTGGTATACAAAAAATCAAAATGGGAATGAATATGATACAGCTCCATGGAATAAAAGAATAGATTTATTAATTCAAAAAGCTTTTATGTTATCAAGTATCAAAATGATTCTTTTTGCCGATATAAAGAATTTATTAAACTCAAAGAATATTTTAGCTTATGATGATACAATTACTGGTAATGATTTATGGCAAAAAAATGGAGATCCTACAGGTATATACAAACGACCAATTAGCCTTGATGGCACGTTGTATTATGACATTCCCAGAGAAGTATATTTGGGAATTCAATTAGAATTTTAATAATATTATCTCAATATAAATTTAGTTAGATGGCATTTTACTAAATTTTGTTATTGGTTTATAATTTGAATGTATTATAAATAATCAATACAAAAAAAATTTTTTCATTTTTTCATTGAAATATACTTATCTATTCTCTATTTTAAATAAAATCAATTTTAATAAGTTTCTTTTAAGATGAATTTCATTCATTTACATAATCATACACACTATAGCCTTTTAGATGGTGCCTGTACCGTTGATGATTTGATAAATGCTGCTGTTGAGAACAACATGAATGCGGTTGCAATTACTGATCACGGTGTAATGTATGGTGCAATTGAATTTTATAAAAAAGCAAAAAAAGCAAACATTAAACCAATAATTGGGTGTGAAGTATATATAATTACCAGAGGTAGTAGGTTTGATAAAGAAAAAGTTATAGTTGATAAATCTAGCGGAAAGAAAAAACATTATCATCATTTAATTCTTTTAGCAAAAAATAATGAAGGATACAAGAATCTTTGTAAAATATCTAGTATTGGGCATTTAGAAGGCTTTTACTATAAACCAAGAATAGACTTAGAGGTATTAAAACAGTATTCGAAAGGACTTGTTGCAACTTCTGCTTGTATTGGTGGTGTTGTTGCTGCACATCTTGTGAATGGTGATTACGATCTTGCCAAAGAAGATGCAATAATTTATAAGGAAATTTTTGGGGATGATTTCTATCTCGAAATTCAAAATCACAATATAGAAAGAGAGAAAAACGTTCTTGAAGGAATGCCAAAACTTTCTAAAGAACTTGGTATAAAACTTGTTGCTACTAATGATAGTCATTATATAAAGAAAGAACACGCAATAGCTCATAATGTGTATTTGCTCATCCCTGAGTCTTCTGTTAATACAGTTTTAGATTACAAAACACTTAAATACGGAACAGATCAAATATATTTTAAATCTCAAGAAGAAATGATCGATCTGTTCAAGAATTTTCCACAAGCAATTGAATCAACGCTTGAAATTGCTGATAAATGTAATCTTAAACTCGATCTAGATAAAAATTATGTTCCTGATTTTCCTATACCACCTGATTCTGGTGTAAGTAATTTAGATGATTATTTTGTAAAGCTTGCTAAAGAAGGTCTGGAACGAAGGTTTAAAAAAATTACTCCCGATATTGAAGAGAGATTCAATTTTGAGATTGAGATTATAAAAAAGATGGGGTATTCTGGGTATTTCTTGATAGTTCAGGATTTTATAAATAGTGCTAGAAAACTTGGAATTAGTGTAGGACCTGGAAGAGGAAGCGCGGCTGGGAGTATTGTATCTTATGCGCTTGGTATAACAAATTTAAATCCTTTGGATTATGACTTACTTTTTGAAAGGTTCTTAAATCCCGATAGAGTAAGTATGCCCGATATTGATGTTGACTTTGCTGATGATAAGAGAGAAGAGGTAATTAATTATGTTCGCCAAAAATATGGTTCGAATTCAGTAGGCCAAATTATCACTTTTGGTAAGTTATCTGGGAGAGCGGTAATAAAAGATGTTGGAAGAGTACTTGGAATACCATTGAGTACTGTTGATTCTATTACAAAACAAATACCAGTAATTCAGGGTAAAGTTATGCCAATTGATGAAGCGGTTGAAAAGATACCTGAACTTAAGTGGGTTAAAGAGTCAACAGATCCCAAAATAAAGGAACTAATAGAATATAGTAAAATACTTGAGGGTTTAAATCGTAATTCCGGAACCCATGCAGCAGGTGTAGTTATTGTTCCTGGTAATTTAATTGATTACGTTCCACTTTACAAAACACCAGCAATGCCTGAACCTGTAACTCAATTTAATATGAAAGATCTTGAGACAGCGGGTTTGCTTAAAATGGATTTTTTAGGACTTAAAACCCTAACAATTATTGAAAACACTATTAAACTAATTGAAAAAAATCATAGAATAAAAGTAGATATTGATAACATACCGCTTGATGATGAAAAAACTTTTGACCTTTTTGGGAAGGGGCAAACTGTTGGTGTGTTCCAGTTTGAAAGTACACCAATGCAGGAATACCTAAAAAAATTAAAACCAACTTGTATTGAAGACCTTGTTGCAATGAACGCTTTATATCGTCCAGGACCAATGGATATGATTAATGATTTTATTGCAAGAAAACAAGGGAAACAAAAAATAGAATATTTGCATCCAAAACTTGAAAGAATTTTAAAGCCAACTTATGGCATTATGGTTTATCAGGAACAGGTTATGCAAATTGCAAACGAGTTAGCGGGTTTCTCTTTAGCTGAAGCTGATTTGATGCGAAGAGCCATGGGTAAAAAGGATGCAAAATTAATGGAAGAGCAGGGGAAAGCTTTCATTAAAGGAGCAATTAAGAAAGGTGTAGATGAAAAAGTAGCAAACGATATTTTTGAGATGATAAAAAAGTTTGCTTCTTATGGTTTCAATAAAAGTCATAGTGTAGCTTATTCTTTAATTGCTTATCAAACGGCTTATTTGAAAGCTAATTATCCTACTGAATTCATGACAGCCAATCTTTCAAATGAAATTGGTGATACCGATAAGATTGTTCTTTTTATTGATGATTGTAGAAAACTTAATATTAAAGTATTGCCACCTGATGTCAATGAAAGTGATATTGGGTTTACATGTGTAAATAATGAAATTCGTTTTGGATTGGAAGCGATAAAAAATGTTGGAGAAAATGCTGTAAGAGAAATTATTGCTGCAAGAAATAAATATGGTAAGTTTCAAGATCTATTTCATTTTTGTGAAAAAGTAGATTTAAGAGTAGTAAATAAGAAAACAATTGAAAGCCTTATCCTTGCAGGTGCTATGGATAGTCTTGGAACAAATCGAAGTCAAATGTTTAATAGTATCGAAAGAGCCATTCAATATGGTCAGAATAAAAAGGAAGAAGAACTTAGGGGTCAGGAAAGTCTATTTTCAGGTGGCACTAATGATAAGAAAAAAGTAGTTTTAGATACAGCTCCAGTTTATCAAGATATTGGTGATGATTGGGGTTTTTTTGAAAAGCTATCTAAAGAAAAGTCGGTTCTTGGCTTTTATCTATCAGCTCATCCTCTTGATAACTACAGAAATGAAATTGAATTTTTTAATAATATACATCTTGCAAATCCAGATGAATTACAGTATATTGATAAGGTAAAAGTATTTGGCGTGGTTACAGATTTTAAAACAAAGATAGATAAAAAAGGAAATACAATGGCATTCTTTTCAATAGAAGATTTTAGTGGAAAAGGAGAATGCATAATTTTTTCTGATGCATATAATCGATATAAAGATTTGATTCATATCGATGCAATAATTGGTGTTATTGGAAAAGGAGAAAGTGCGGGTAATAAGGTAAGGGTATTTGTAGATGAGGTAATTACTTTACAGAAATTAAACTCAAGTCAATATGTTTCTATAAACATTTTTCCTGAGTTATTAACTGAAAAGGAAATTTTACAATGTAAGAAAATCCTTGAGAGTCATTCTGGTAAATGCCCTGTACTTCTAAAAATTCTAAATGGCTCTGCAAATAATGATAAATTATATAGATCAAGAAAATACTTTGTTACAATATCTGATGAATTAATTTCAAGTTTAAAGAAAATATTTGGAGAAGATAACGTTTTAATTATTAATAAAAATTAGGAGTTAAAATGGAACCTTTAGTAGTTACTGATAATAATTTTAAAGAAGAAGTTTTAAACTCAGATATTCCTGTTTTAGTAGATTTCTGGGCTGTATGGTGCGGACCATGTAGAGCTATTGCTCCTATTGTTCACGAAATAGCAGAAGAATATGCTGGTAGAGTTAAGGTTGCTAAACTTGATGTAGATAACAACCCTCAGACAGCAACAAATTTTGGGATAAGAAGTATACCAACAATATTAATTTTTAAAGATGGTGCAGTGGTGCATCAGGTAATTGGGTTGGTTAAAAAAAGTGTATTAACTGATAAGTTAGATAGTTTATTATAACTAAAAACCTTTATAAATATGAAAACTAGAGATGAAGCTTTTTCATTGTTAAAACAATACACACAGAGTGAAAGCTTGATAAAACATGCACTATGTGTGGAAGCAGCTATGCGAGAAGCAGCGATAAAAAATAATGAAGATGTTGAAAAATGGGGTATAACAGGATTGATACATGATTTTGATTATGAGAAATATCCTGAAGCTCCTGATCATCCATTAAAAGGTTCAGAGATTTTAAAGCAGGAAGGTTACCCAGATGATATCATTACTGCAATATTAGGTCATGCAACTTATACAAAAACGCCAAGAAATACACTTATGGCAAAATGGTTATTTGCACTAGATGAATTATGTGGTTTTATTGTTGCTGTTGCTCTGGTAAGACCAGACTTCCTTGATTCTCTAGAAGTAAAATCTGTCAAAAAGAAATTAAAAGATAAAGCTTTTGCTCGTTCAGTAAGTCGTGAAGATATTTACAAAGGTGCGGAAGAGCTTTCAATAAATTTAGATGATTTAATTAGCTTTACTATCGAAGCTTTAAGAAAAAATAAAGATAAAATTGGATTTTAACTTTGGTGATTTATGGTAGATTTTAGATCACATACATTGTACTACGTTGTTGTAGATAGATTTTATAATTCAAGAAAGAAAATTAATGATTTTGTGATTGATGAAAATCTTGATTGGAATGATTATTGGGGTGGTACAATAAAGGGTATAACTGAAAAACTGGATTATCTGAAATTATTAGGAGTAACAACGATTTGGCTATCCCCACTTTTTGAAATTACACCAGGTTTAAATGATTTTGAAGGAAGAGGAGCTAATAAATTTTTTGGTTATTGGCCAAAAGATTTTAAAAGGATTGAACCTGCTTTATTAGAGAACGAAGAGGATGCTAATCTTAGCGATAAAAAATATACTGAATTTGATGAACTTGTGCAGGAACTTCATAAAAGGGGTATGAGAATTATTCTTGATATGGTTTGTAATTATTCCAGTTTAAATACTAATAATGCTTTTCAAAAAGTCTGTATTTATGATAATGGTAAATGCATCACTTCATTTGATAGAGATATTCTCAATTGGTATCATTCTTATGAAGAAGGTAAAGAGGATTGGCAAAACGTTTGGCAGATTGAGAATCAGAATCAAACAGGTCTTGCTGTTTTTAATGAGTACATTTATTCTTATAGATCTTATATTAAATCTATTTTCAAATTTTGGATTGATAGAGGAGTAGATGGCTTTTTTATAAATTCAGTAAAAAATATGCCAGTATGGTTTTGGCAAGAACTTATGAGTGATCTAAAATCTTATAAACCCGATATTTTTATTTTTGGTGATTGGTATAAAGGTGGTCCTGAAGATGAGAATTCAATCTCTTTCTCAAATAATGTTTTTATGCCAATATTGGATTATTCTTTGCAAAAGGCGATAGAAAAATGCTTAGTTAGAAACTCACCTGAAGGATTTTATTTAATAGATGAAGTATTTAAGCTTGATGGTAAATTAAAAAGCTCAACCGAGCTTATAACTTTCGTTGATTTTAACAATTTAGCAAGATTCCTTTCTATAGGGGGTTCTATTGAAAAGTTTGAAATGGCAGTTGCTTTATTGCTTACTTGTAGAGGTATTCCAGTAATTTTTTATGGAATGGAACAATATCTTCATCATTATTCTAACTATGGTAAGGATCCTTATAATAGACCAATGATGGTTTCATGGGATTCATCGTCAAAGATTTTTAATATTATACAAAAGCTTACGAAATTAAGACTTGAAAATCATGCTATTCAAAAAGGTTTAAGACAAACAAGATATATTACTGATAATATTTTTGTTTACGTTAGGAAGTATGGTGATGACTATTGTGTCGTAGCAATGAATAAAGGTAATGAAAAAACATTTAATGTTGCAGGTATAGATTTACCAGATGGTGTGTATAAAGATGTATTGAATGATCGAGAAGTTTTAGTGGAGAATAATAAAATAATTCATCTTTTCCTTGGAGAAAATGATATTATTGTGATAAGTAGAACAACTCCTAAATCTGAGGGACAAACAATAGTTACATTTCAATTAAATGGTTATAATACTCATTTTGGTGAAGTAGTAAAAGTAGTCGGAAGTGTACCTGAATTAGGAAATTGGGATGTAAACAAAGCTCCGACCTTGCAATATATTAATTCTAATACTTGGAGGGGTGATATTATGATAAACGAAAGTGCTGGAAAAACAGTTTACTATAAATATGTTGCTGTTGATGTTGATAAGTCTATAAAATATGAGAATAGAATTCCACGTCAAAGAATTTTTCCAACATCAGGTTATATTGTATGGAAAAATGAGTGGAGTTAATGAGAATTTGTTTGTCAATTTATTTGTCAATTTATTTCTTTTATATTTTATTTTTTGACTAACATTTTTTGAAAAAGGTTCTTTGAAATATATTAATGAGTTTTCTTTTTATTAAAAACTGATAATATAATTTTTTTAATGAAATAGTGTTTTAATAGTAAATTTTTGTTTATTTATGTATAATATTTATAATCATATAATTTTTAAAAAAATTATAAGAAGTACTTGACATTATACAAAAAAATTATTAACTTTTACATTTGAAATTAGGTTTTATTAGTAAAATATGAGAGAATTAAAAGAGACAAATAATTATACTGTACCCGCTCTTAACCGCGCAATAGATGTATTAGAGATTTTAGCTAATTCTGATAATGAAATCTCTTTACATGAATTGAGCTCCAAAACCGGAATACCCAAGAGTACACTTTTTAGAATTTTGTTTACACTAGAAAAAAGAAAATTTGTTGAACAAGATTATGAGCGAAAAAAATTTGGTTTGGGTTTAAAATTGTGGGAACTCGGCAATATTAAAATTGAAAAATCTGAACTTTCTGCTACTGCTGTAAAATATATGAAAAAGCTATCTGATAGAGTTAATGAGAATGTATTTCTTGGAGTTCTCGATCAGGGTGATGTAATTTATTTACAGAAAGTAGAGAATACGGCAAGGGTAAAAACTATTACAAAATTAGGACGAAGAGCCCCTGCATATTGTACTGCAACAGGACAGGTGATACTTGCTTATACTAGTAGAGAGAAGATAGATGAATTATATCCAAACGAGGAGTTAACAAAATATTCCAAGAATACGATTTCATCAAAAGAAAAATTGATAAAAAAATTGGAAAACATAAGAGAAGATGGCTATGCAATTGCAGATGGTGAATTTAATCCAGAGTTGCTATGTGTTTCTGTTCCTATAAAAGATTATACAAAACAGGTTGTAGCAGCATTAACAATAGATATGATTTCTACAAGAAATAATTTTCAAAAAGTAAAAGATCTTATTTTACCTTTGAAAGAAACTGCGGAATTAATTTCATCTGAATTAGGATATAATAATTAATTAAATAAACTAAACTAAAACAAAATAAAGGAGGGTATTAAAAAAAATATTTTAAATTAATTTTTAAAACTGAGATTTGGTGAGAAGGTTATGATCGTTAGGGTTAAGGCTAAGACACGTATTTATGAAAAAATATGTTAATAATTAATTCATATTTTGGAGGAAAATTTATGAAGAACATTTTTAAAGCAATTATCAGCTCGCTTCTTCTAATTCTCTTTTTTACGTCCCTATCAGTAGCTGGTAATGGGAAAATTGCTGGTGTTATCAAAGATAATACTGGCAAACCAGTACCAGGTGCTACTGTTATACTCACGGGAACAAAACTTGGTGGCTTCGCTGATGTTGAGGGAAGGTACTTTGTTTTAAACATCCCCCCAGGAAAGTATGATGTAACAGTAAGTGCAGTTGGTTACAAGAAGAAAACCATTAAAGCAGTTGAAGTAAAATCAGATTTAACTACAGATTTAAACGTTGTAATTGAAGAAGCCGCAGTAGAAGTTGAAGGCGTTGTTATCGAAGCTGAAAGAAAACTTGTTGATAAGACCTTAACCTCTACAAGAACTACAATTGGAACAGATGAACTTTCAAATACCCTTCCAATTGCTTCAACCTTTGAGCTTTTACAAACAACACCTGCAGTATTTAAAGGATTTGTTCGTGGTGGTAAACAAGACCAGACCAAAACTATAGTTGAAGGTGTTGATATTTCAGACGAATTTTATCAGGCTGCTGCTGATCAAACAGTACAGGGTGTTAATACATCTTACAATAGCATTAATCGTAATGCTGAAGGTCAGCAAGCATTATCAGCCACAATTAACCCAAATACAGTATCTGAGTTAACAGTCAATACAGGTGCAGTAGGTGCCGAATATGTATCTGCATCGGCTGGTGTTATTAATTATTCCTTAAAAGAAGGAAAGGGTGCAATTGGTGGTAGAGCATATTTTAGAATGAGCGCAAAAGAACTTGATTATGTAGGTCCAAGAGTTTATTGGGATAATCCTATTTACTTTGCAGAGAGAGATACCTTAAAAGCTCAAGGTGCAAGAGGTAATGCACAAAGTGCTCAAAAAGCAACTTATTATACTTTTTATGAAGGTAAGTATCAAGAAGGAAGAAGATCAATAGAAGGTGATCTTTCATTGAATGGTTCTATAACAGAAGATATGGGATTTTTCTTCTCGGCTAACCTAAAAGACAATCCTAACTCGAGATTACCAAATGAAAAATATAGAGAACTTAACTCCCAATTAAAAATTAACTACAACTTAACTCCAGAAATTAAATTAGTAGCTCTTGGTATATTAAATGATAAAGGTAAACTTTTTGGATGGAAAAACAGTTATTATGATGATTACTTCAAATGGTTCCTCGAAGGAGTTCCAAAAGGTGATGGTCTTTCATGGGTAGGTAGCTTAAGATTAACCCATTTCCTCTCAAATAATACTTTCTATGAAGTTCAGGTTTATAATAAATTTGATGAGAGAAGAAGGGGTTATTGTGATGATAATAATGATGGTATTATTGATATTGATGAAGATGGTGATTTCTTGACATGGGCTGATACTGCTCAGGTTAATAGATATATGTCTTCTACTGATTTAACTAAGTTTTTTGCAGTATCTCCTAGAAATGAAGCTATAAATCAAACTACTACAAAAGGTTTAAATAACCAAGTTTATGGTTTAAGAAGACCTGGTATATTCTATCAAGATATGAAGGTTAATGTATTAACAGCAAAAGCGGACTTTACTTCACAGGTAACATTCAATCATCAATTAAAAGCAGGTCTTCAATTTAAGCTTTCAGAATATGATAAAGTTCAAAGAGCTGCTTTCATTGGTGGAGTAGGAAGAAGCTTTGTTGAAGAAATGTGGAACAAAAAACCAATTGAATTTGGTGCTTATGCACAAGATAGAATGGAATATGCTGGTCTGGTAATTAACCTTGGTACAAGAGTTGACATGTGGGATCCAAAAGCTGAGGATTATGCTGATTGGTTCTATCCATATAGAGAGCAGAGTGTTTACAATGAATTAGGTCAGGGACCATTCAAAGAAAGAGTTCCAGCTAGAGGTAAAAAAGTAGATGCTAAGTGGTTCTTCTCTCCAAGAATAGCAGTATCACACCCAATATCTGATAAAGCTGCTATATACTTCTCATTTGCAAGATTAGTTCAACCACCTCCAGCATCAATGTTATACACAGATTATAATGAATTTGGTAACCCATCATTACCAAACGTCTTAACAGTAAGTCGTGAACCATATAAAACTACTAACTACGAGTTTGGTGGTCAATGGGAAATTATACCAAATGTAGCATTGAATGTTAATGCGTATTTAAGAGATATTGAAAACTATTCGAATTATGCATATAACGTTGTGCCTCGTTCAGGATATGGAGTAAACTATTATGTGTATTTTGCTAGTGGTTATGCCAATGCAAGAGGAATTGAAGTTCAGCTTGAGACACTTCCTTATGACTTAGCAAATATTGTTAAATTATCAGGAAGATTATCATATACATATAGCTATGTTAAAAAATCTACCCCTGTTGGTTCATGGAAAGATAATCCAACTCAGTTTACGACCACTGCAGGTGATAGTGCAAAATACGGTGGCCAATTGCCATTTGATGATTATCAATATTATAGAAAAGTTGAAATTAACGCTGGTGGTAGTACAAGTACTCTTACTGGTGGTTTCGATAGAGAGCATAGAATTGCATATACATTATTTGCTAGATTCCCATACGATATTACTTTAACAAGTCTTGGTACATTCCAGAGTGGCTTCTATTGGACAAAGAGATTAACCGACCCAAGAATTGCTGGTCGTGAATTAGCAACAGGTCCATGGAATGCACAGATTGATTTAAGAATTGAAAAAGCCTTCAAGTTCACAGATAAGTTAAGATTAGCATTATTCTGTGATATCAAGAACCTACTTGATAAAGAAAATATTCTCGGTTTTGATGCTACAAATTCAGGTTATGACTTATGGGAACTCAAAGGAGATCCTACTGGTTTAGCAAAGAGGCCTATTGGTCAGGATGGTTCTTTATTTTATGATATTCCAAGGGAAGTTTACTTTGGTGTAACCATTGATTTCTAATTAAGAAAAATCATTTTTGATTGAAAAAGGAGCAAAATATATGAAAAAAATAAAAATTGGTTTTCCAACCCTGTTTGGGTTGTTACTTATTCTATGCTTTGGGTTGCAACTTCAAGCACAGGTATTACAAAAGGAAGACTATAGTGATAAGCCTGTAAAACCACAGGATTACCCTGCAGGTACTGGTGTTGGTCATATGGTAGCTGGTGATATGTGGGATTCTTTTTTGGTACCTCCATCTTCTTCAGCTCCATATTATAGTGAGGCAGGTACTGCACCTACATATGGTATTAGACAATTTATGAGAGTAGGAAATTATGATAGAGCATGGTCAACAGGTAATGGTAACTGGCCACATGCATTTCCATTTACAATATGGTGGGCAAGATATATGCATGCTTTAGTTTATGATTCCGATCCTACATTTTGTCCAAAACAGATAAATGGAAAAGATAACCCAGCTTATATAGCTAGTTCAAAGGATCCATCAGGTGATTGGTCAAGGTATGTTACTATTGCTTATCATGCCAATTTAGATGGTGCCAAAGAT
>Ga0116192_1001547_pt1 | contig 16034 bp, 15 predicted proteins | sample AD_UKC113_MetaG_FD_89876 | JGI IMG/M metagenome (GOLD analysis project Ga0116192, IMG submission 89876) | Active sludge microbial communities of municipal wastewater-treating anaerobic digesters from Hong Kong - AD_UKC113_MetaG | ecosystem: Engineered > Bioreactor > Anaerobic > Digestate... | reverse complement strand
TGCCGCCTTCGCGATACGATTCACGAAGCAGCACAGCAGGAGGTGAGTTTCGGTTGGGAACGATGTCGATATACATGGCCACTCTATAGTAGCAGAACGAATGCACTTGTCAAGGATAAAATCGAGCCTATACATGGCTACATATATCAACAAATTGAAAAGTGTTTCTTAAATGTTACAATCATTTAGGAGCTGTCAGATAGAAATTCTTTACGAACTTCGGTTTAAAGATCACCGAAGATCTCCATCCGCGCCCGCCCTTGTAGCTCCAGCCGTGCCGCTTCACTATGCTGTCGAAGTCTTTTCGAAATTCGTTGAGAGTGGTTCCCTCCTCGATGCCCTTGAGAACTGCGGCCTGAAAACCGGAGAGCAGGTCGTCTTTCATGGCGCTGGCCACCACGAATGCCCGGCTGTGCATGCCCTCCCAGAGTTCGGTCCAGGTCCGGCTCGGGAGCCTGACCTTCTGCCGGAAAAAGTCGATCGCCTCTCGTCATTCCCGCGCAAGCGGAAATCCATGAAGAGGGTGCGGAACCTCTGGATGCCCGCCTTGGCGGGCATGACGGGCGGATGCTCTCGGAATCGGTCAGATTAGGTCTTGACGGTGACTCCGCCCCTCCCCGGACACGCATTTCTGTGCGGGGGGGTCGATGGGCCTTATCGACAAAAGGCCGTTCCTGGGGAGAGGGTGGAAAGAAGTCCGGGAAGAAACGGGTGGATGGGGGAGCGGGTCAAAAGGGTTCGGTCCAAGACGCAGGAGACGACCCGGGAGGAGGAAGTTTGTCCCCGGGAAGCCGCAATTCCCACAACGGGCACTGGACGGAGGCACATTTTTCGACCTCCGAACGAGTCCCTGCGACACATTCCAGGCATTTTTGCCGAATGACCTTGAGCAGAAGCCGGTTCGAGCCCGGAGCCTTCCGCAGGCGGAAGGGATGCAGGGGGCATTTCACCGAGGGGCAGGCGGCGACTTCGGCACTCTGATGGTCGCAACACCAGAGGCATCTCTGGAAAACGGCCCGGAGGGGGGAAAACGTCAGCTGTCGATAGGATCGTTTCTTGTCGCAAGTCGTCATGGGTCCGGCCTGAATTTTCTCGCGGAAGTCGGGGCGCTCTTCCCTCGGTCGCCCCCCGAGGTCCTCGACCGGGAAAGCGGCGGTCCGATGGTTCCCGTCGTCAAACAGGCTCTTTCATAGGACTCGATGAGGATGCCTGTCAACAGCGATTAAGGGTCGCCTCCCGTTTGGGGATTGCCATTTCCGCCCGAGTGCTTTAAGGTGAGTGTGACCAAGGGCCTGGTGGCTTCTTCCTGAATCGCGGCAAATACCGCCTTTCCCGCCTGCCACCCCACAGTACCCTTCCATCTCGCCGGCTCAGCCAAAGGTCTCCTGAGATTGAGGTGGTGTCCACAGGATTGGCATAGATGGTCCCCCGGAGCCGGGAAGTGCTCGGACCCGTGCATGCTCCCGTCTCCATAGGGCACAAAGTTGTCTCTTGCTCAACGAAAGGGGTTTCCATGAACATTTACGTCGGCAACCTGTCCTTCAAGACAACCGAAAGAGAGCTCCAAGAGGCCTTCGCAGTATTTGGGGAGGTGGGATCGGTCAGGATCATCACCGACGGCTACACCGGCAAGTCCAAGGGGTTCGGATTCGTGGAAATGCCGAACACGGCCGAGGCAAAGGCGGCAATGGAAGGGCTGAACGGCAAAGAACTTGGCGGCTCCGTCCTGAGAGTGAACGAAGCAAAACCCCGCGAAGATCGCCGAGGCGGCGGCCGCAGGGAGGGCGGACACTTTGGCGGAAGGGGCCGAGGGGGCGGGGGAGGCGGAGGAGGAAGACGTTTCTAAGACCGAAGCACTGCCGCTTTCCCGGTGGAGATACCGGGGAGTGCGGGCGAGATGAAGCACCCTTCCGGGAACATGCCGAGAAAACAGGGTCCGGTTGTTGTTTGACTCCCCGGCGAAAAAATGTTTATATCCCTGATCACAAGGCCCCATGGTGGGAACGGAAGTGAAGGAGTCCTTCCCTTTTTACCCCCGCCACGTTAGCCCCATCGGACCCTAACCCCTTGACAACAGCAATCTTTTTCATTGCTGCGGCGCGATTGGTTGGCGGCGATGTCGCAGGCCGATCCAATTTGGATGCTGCAGTTTCAAGCTCCTCCGCGGGCTATCCCCTGCAGCTTGTTTTACCCACGAACGTGTGCTGTTTCGAGCGCAGCAAGTCCCCGGGGGGACCCGCTCGAATCCGGCAACCATGAAGGATGTATCAGCGTATGACTTTTGAAGAGCTTCATTTGACCCCCCCTATCCTCAAGGCCCTTTCCCGGTGTAAACACCATCACCCGACCCCCGTCCAGGCGGAAGCCATTCCCAAGGTCTTAACCGGACGCGACCTGGTCGCTTCGGCCCAAACGGGCACCGGAAAGACGGCCGCTTTTGTTCTGCCCGCCCTCCAGCGTTTGACGACCAATCCTCTCCCCTCGAAAACCGGCGTGCGCATCCTGGTGCTCACTCCCACCCGCGAGCTGGCCACTCAAATCACCGAAGCGGCGCGAGCCTACGGACGGTATACCAACGTCCATTCCGTGGCTATTTACGGCGGAATGCCCTTCGGAGACCAGATACGGGCCCTGGCCCAAATCCCGGACATGATCGTCGCCACGCCGGGACGGCTCATCGATCACATCTGGCGCGGCCGGATCCTGCTTTCCCAGGTGGAACTGCTCGTCCTGGACGAGGCCGATCGGATGCTGGAACTGGGCTTCATCGATGACGTAGAATTCATCTCGGACGCCGTGCCCGAAGAATGCCAGAGGGTCTTGTTTGCCGCCACCATGGGGGACGCGACCGCCCGGTTGGCTCAAAAATTCATGAACGACCCGGATCGGGTCCGGATTGCCCCGGGTAAGATCACCCATGACCGGATTGAACAGCGGTTGCACATGGCGGACAACCTGGTCCACAAGAATCGACTGTTGGGGCACCTGTGCAAGGACCCGTCCTTGACCCGGGCCATCATCTTTTCGGCCACCAAGCGGGACGCGGACAGCCTGGCCCGACAACTCAACCAGCAAGGATATGCCTCTGCAGCTCTGCACGCGGACATGAGCCAGGCCGCTCGCAATCGCACCATGGCGAACATGCGCCGGGGCAAGATCCGGCTGCTGGTCGCCACGGACGTTGCCGCCCGAGGCCTGGACATCACGGGCATCAGCCATGTCATCAACTTCGACCTGCCCCGTTCCCCCGAAGACTACGTGAACCGTATCGGCAGGACCGGCAGGGCGGGGGAATCGGGCACCGCCATTTCCTTTGCATCCCGGGCCGATCTCCCGTATCTGGATCGCATCGAACACTATCTCGGGCACAACCTGTCCGTCCATGTGGTTCCCGGATTGGAGCCGGAACACCCCGTTCACCGGCACAACGGGTCCGGAAAGGGCAAGGCCCGCCCGGCGGGATCGAACGTCCCGGGAAAGCAAGGACGGCACCGACCCAGGAGCGCGGGAGGGCAGGGGATCGGAGGCGGCGGGAGCCAAGCCGGTGTCGGCAGGCTTGCCCGGGAAAGACGCAACGGGAAGGCAGCCGGGGAGTCGGCAAACGGCAAACCGAGACGGACTCCGCACCACGGAGACCGGGTGACGGCCGGGAAGGCCTCCCTGTAGTCCGTCCGTATGGGCGGGAGCGGTGCTTACGGCCTCAGGACTTCGGCATAAATCTCGACGGCGTGTTTGACTCGAATGCGGTCCCCCGCCTGGGAAAGCATATCGGACAGTTGCAGCATGCAGGCCGGGCAGCCGGTGGCCACCGTTTTGCACCCGGACCGGGCAATATTTTCGCGCTTGCGTCTCCCGATGGAGGCGGAAAGATCGTAATGCTCGAGGTTGAAGCTGCCTCCGCATCCGCAGCATTCATCCGCTTCGGCCATCTCCTCGAACCGGTAGAGGCCGTTGGCCCTTAGAAGGGCTCGAGGCTGGGCCGTCACTCCCAACGATTTCGCCAGGTGGCAGGGATCGTGGTAGGCAAGGGGTACGGCATCTCCTGAGGTCGGTCCGGTCCCGTGAAGAGGTCCCGCCTTGTCCGCCAAGAACTGGCTGATGTCCAGAGTTTTCGCCGCCAGGGCCCGGACCTGGGCCCTCTTTCCGTCCTCGATGTCCGGGTACAGGACGGGCCACAGGTTCCGAATGGTGGCGGTGCAGGTGGCGCATCCTGTGACCAGAAAATCAAAGGGTTCGGAAGTCAGCTTTTCGAGGTTGTGGCGAACCAGCCTGCCGAAAGCGGTCGCGTCCCCGGCGGACAGGGCGGGGATGCCGCAACATCCCAGGTCCCCGGGGAGAAAGACTCCCACTCCGTGCTTTTCGAGAGCCTCCAGGATCGCCTCCGCCACGTTGGGAAATACCTTGTCGATGAGGCACCCCACAAAGAAGCCCACCCGGAGTCCCGACTTTCCTGCAGGCCGATCCAGGGACGACACCCTGCGGTGAAAGGGGACCAAAGCAGGCGCCTTCAGGCGACGTCGGCCCGACAGGGGCGACGGCACCCGCCCGCAGGACGTTCCTAGAAAATCGTCCACGGGTTTCAGGAAAATGCCCTGGAGGCCGGACCCCCATTCCAGCAGCCTGTCAAAAACCTTCGGGTGGGGCAACAGGGCGCGGAACAGGAGCCTCTTGAGAGGGGAAAGCTTCAGGTAACCCGCCAGGAGGGCCCGAGCCTTGAGAAACAACTCGAGGGTCTTTACCCCACTGGGACAGTTGGCACCGCATGCGCCGCACAGGAGGCAGCGCCGAAGTTGATCATTCACCCCGCGGGGACCCCGGAACACCCCTTCGATGATTCCGTCCAGGAGGGCAAGCTTGCCCCGGGCCACGTCCGGCTCCCTCCCGGTTTGTGCGAAAATCGGGCAGACCGACCGGCACAGGCCGCAACGCATGCAGACCGCCAACCGGCCTTGGAGTTCCTTGACCAGTTCGGCGAGCTTCTTCATATCGCCCATGCTCGTTTCCCCTCCATTCTCTCTGTCTTGGGGACGGACGTTGCCCCGCCGAATACCGGGGGCCTGTCCGAAGACTGCAGGCGGCCCCTGTTTTCGGATAAGCCCGAACGTCTCTGGAGGCGGGAGCCGACCCCCATGTCCATGAATTGTCCTACGAAACGGAGGGAGGCCTGCAGAAGGTTCTTTCTTTTCGGAAAGCCTTGATCTTCTCGATGAGGACCGGCAGGAATTTGCGGCAATCCTCGACGACGCCCAGGTCGACTTGCTGGAAAATCGCGGATTTCGGGTCCTGGTTGACGGCCGCCATGAATTGGGCGCCCACAACCCCCACCATGTGCTGCTGTTCCCCCGAGAGACCCACCCCGATATAGACCCGGGGACTCACCATTTTCCCGCTTTGACCGATCATGGCGTCCAAAGGGGCCCATCCTTCGTCCACCACCGGTCGAGTGCATCCCAGGGCGGCTCCCAGCGCCACGGCCAGTTCCCGGACGATTTCCCATCCTTCCGCGCTTCCGGCCCCGGCACCCCCGCAAACCACCACGTCCGCTTCCTCGAGCTCGATTTCCGGCGGCGCTTCTTGAACGATTTCCAGGGTCCTCACCCCGAGTTCGGTCTCTCCCGGTACTCGAACGGGCACGATTTCCCCCTTTCGGTTCTCATCGGGCTCCGCCGCTTTGAACACTCCCTTGGCGACGGTGGCCATCTGGGGACGCCGGTTGGGGCACACAATGGACATCAACCCCCCGTAGGCGGGAATTTGCTGCTCGAGGTTCCCGTCCTTGTCATGGCGCAATCCGGTGCAATGGGCGGCCAGGCCGGTTTTCAACCGGGCCGCCGCAAGGGGTGCCAGTTCCCGGCCCAGGAAGGTCGATCCCAGGAGGAGAATCTCGGGTTTATGTTCCTCGACCAGGGCACAGAGAATGTCCCGGTAGGGAAGAGACTGATACAGGGCCAGGTGGGGAGCGTCCCCCACAAAGACGCGATCGGCGCCCCCGGCAATGAGCCTCCGGGCCGCTTCTCCCAAGTTGTGGCCCAGGATCACGGATTCGCACGCCACGCCCAGCTCATCGGCCAACCGCCTTGCTTTTCCCAAGAGCTGAAGGGATACGGTCTCCACCTCGCAGCCCCTTTGTTCCGCCATCACCCACACCGGACCCAAGCGCTTCTTCATGGGGCATCCTTCCCTACACGATTCCCAGCTCCGCAAGGCGGGAGACGAATTGATCGGCCTTTTCCTCGAGGGTTCCCCGGAGCATTTCCGCATCCCGCCGATTTTCAACCGGGGAAATTTCGGTGACGAGGGTGGGAGAACCTTGCGCCCCCACGGAATCGGCCGAGACTCCCAAAGAGGAGAGGTCCCAGTGTTCGATGGTCTTGCTGCGTGCCTTGAGAATCCCGGAAAAGCTCAAAGCACGGGGGCGATTCAACTCCCGGGTGACGGTGAACAGGGCGGGCAGGCGAACCTCCACCCTTCGATACCCGTTCTGCCAATCGGCCAGGACGAGCCATCGATCGCCCTGGCGGGATTCGAACTTTCGGACCATGGTCACCACGGGAAGGTCCAGGAAGGCGGCAATCTGGGGCCCAACCCACTCGGTGGCCCCATCGCTGCTCGCCATGCCGCAGAAAATCACGTCGAAGGGGCCTGCCTTCTCGATGCCTCGGGCCAGGGTATGGGCGGTGGCAAATGCATCCGCCCCGGCAAAAGCCCGGTCGGACAAGAGAATGCCCCGATCGGCCCCGAGGCTCATGCATTCCTTGACGATGCGGTCGGCGGGGGGAGGTCCCATACTGAGGACGGTCACAAAGGCCCCGGAAGATTCCTTGATGGCAAGGGCGGCTTCCAGGGCATGTTTGTCCAGAAGATTGACGACGAGGGGCACCTCGCACCGGGTCAGAGTCTTGGAGACGGGGTCGATCCTAATCCTGCAGATCTCCTTGGGGTCCGGAACGGCCTTGACGCAAACGACGATCTTCATCGCATCCTCGAGAATGGGAGTCTCCGGCCACAGCCGACGCAGGACGGTCGCCGGAGATTTCCGGATCAGGCAAGAACCCACCGGGCGATGATCACTTTCATGATGTCGCTGGTTCCGGCGGAAGGTCCCAGGACAAAGGCATCCCGCAGGTAGCGGCTCACGGCGTATTCTTCCATGCAGCCGTACCCGCCGTGGATGTCCACTGCCATCTTGGCGGCCTTTTGGGCGGTCTCGGTGGTGAAGTACTTGGCTACGGCGAACTCGTTGCTGCTGGGCTCTCCCCGGTCCTGCATGGCTGCGGCGCGATAGGCCAGGAGCCGTCCGGCCTCGAGGTCGATCTTCATTTCGGCCAGCTTGTTTTGGATGGTCTGGAGGACGCTGATGGGCTTTCCATAAAGGATCCGGTCCTTGGCGAACTTGAGGGAGGCTTCGAGACAGGCGGTATGAAGCCCCAGAGCGCAACCCACCATGCCGCCCCGCCCCACGTCTCCGATGGCCGACATGGTGACTCGCAGTCCTTTCCCCTCCCGGCCCACGAGGTTTTCCGCAGGCACCCGGCACTTTTCAAGGCTCAGTTCCCCGGTATTGCACCCCTTCATCCCGACCTTGTGTTCCTCGTGGGTGGCCTTGAACCCCGGGGTGCCCTTCTCGACGATAAACGCGGAAAATGCTTTGGGATCGTTTTCGTCCTTGGCGAGAAGGGTCACGACATCGGCGATGTGGGAGTTGGTGATGAAGCATTTGCGGCCGGTGATGACGTAATCGGTCCCGTCCTTGGAGTACACGGTGCGGCCTCCCGTGGGATCGGAACCTCCCGTGGGTTCGGTGACCGCCACGGTCGCGAGCCGTTCGCCCCTGGCCAAGCCGGGGAGGTACTTCTTCTTCTGGGCCTCGTTTCCGAATCGCACGATGGGGTCGATTCCCAAGGCCAAAACCTGGAGCATCATTCCCGTGGCAACGGAAATCCGGCTGATCTCTTCGAGGGCGATCATTCGGGCCACGAACCCGAGTCCCAAACCGCCGTATTGTTCGGGGATGGTGATGGCCATCATTTCCGCTTCGCCCAAGGCCTTGACCAGGTCCGGGGGGACCTTGCCGGTCTTTTCCATTTCCGGCACGAAGGGAGCCACACGGGTCTCGGCAAATTCCCGGGCCGCCTTGCGGAACATGTCCTGTTCTTCGGTGAAGGTGAAATCGATCATCGGACTCTCCTCCTCATGGTTGGGGTGGAATTTCCTGAGCCTTCCCTACCGACCCGTCGGTCTGCAATTCGCGAAAATTTCTCGTTCCGGGGACGATCCTCTAACGAAGGAGTCCCTTGAGGTAATTGAGGATGGCCGTAATGGTTCGGTTCAACCGGACCCGAGATTTCTCCTGCCCGAAGGCGACGGCCGCACCCATAATGCTTGCGAAGACGACCTCCCCCACATCGTTCACATAGACGCCTTCCTTGAGTTCCCCCATTCGTTTGGATTCTTCCAGGAGTCGTAGGATCATCCCTCGGAGGCCGGTAAAACCCCGTTCGAGTTCCACGGCCAGAGCGGGGTCCTGGTCGTCCAGGTCCACGGACAGATTGATGAAAAAGCATCCGCCGGGAAAGCTCTCGGCATCCAGGAGATAGTTGTCCCGGTAATTCTCGACCAGGCGGATGAGTTTCCCCATGGGGCTGTCGATGCGGTCCAACCCCACCAGGTTCTTCTCACGCCAGACGGTCCTGGCATGGTCGAGAACCGCCCGGAAGAGTTCTTCCTTGCTCTTGAAATGATTGTAAAGGCCGCCTTTGGATGCCCCCGAGGCCGCCATGACGTCCTGGATGGAGGTGCTCATGTAGCCCTTGAGGGAAAAGAGCCTGCAGGCTTCGAGGATGATTTTTTCTTTGAGATTCATGCTTTTTTTGGGCAGTGCCCCCGAAAGAGTCGGACCGGTCGGTCCTATTTTTAGCGGAAGGCAGCGGGTCCCGTCAAGGGGAAAGGCGATCCCCGGGCTCCTCTCATGGATGTAAGGAGACTTGCCCGGGACCCATGCTTGGTCTTTACATTCCGAGTGATTTATTCCCCATGGCCCATAACGCTCCTGCCGACCCGGAGGCGGGGATCGTCGGGAATCAGTCAACCGATTTTTCATCGAGAGGGGAAAACCGGATGGATTACAGGTCGATCGTCACCACGTGTCCCTATTGCGCCTGCGGATGCGGTCTCGTGCTGGAAGTCCTGGACGGCCGGATCGTGTGCACCCTGCCATCCAAAACCAGCCCGACCAATCAGGGGAAACTGTGCATCAAGGGATGGAACGTCCACGAATTCGTGTAACACCCCGACAGGCTCGGGAAACCCCTCCTGAGAAAGGGGAACGTCCAGGCGGAATGCGGCTGGGAGAAGGCCATGGAGCATGCTGCAGGGGAGCTTTGCAGGATTCGAGACGCCTACGGTCCCGAAAGCATCGGCTGCTTGACCTCCGCCCGATGCACCAACGAGGAAAACTACCTGTTCCAGAAGTTCGTCCGCACCGCCATCGGAACCAACAACGTGGATCACCGCGCCCGCCTCCGACACGGTCCCGCGGTGGCAGGTCTTGCCCTCGCCTTCGGCAGCGGCGCCACGACCAACTCCTTCGAGGAACTGGAAGAAGCCGACTGCATCTTTGCCATTGGTTCCAACACCACCGCGGCCCATCCCATCGCCTCCACGAGGCTCATGCGGTGCAAGGCCAACGGGGGAAAGCTCATCGTGGTGGATCCCCGGAAAACCCACATCTCCCGAATTGCCGACATCCACGTTCAACACCGCCTGGGAAGGGACGTGGCCCTTTTAAACGGGATGATGCACGTCATCCTCAAGAACGGCTGGCATAACCAGGCCTTCCTGGATGAACGCACGGAAAACGTGGAGGCTTTTCTGAAGAGGATCGAAGAATATCCTCCCGAGCGGGTGTCGGATATCACGGGGGTGGATGTGTCCACCATCGTCGAGGTGGCGGGTCTCTATGCCCGGTCCAAGGCCGGCGCCGTCGTCTATTGTCTGGGGATCACCCAACACTGGACGGCGGTGGACAACGTCAAGGGTCTGGCGAACCTTGCCATGCTGTGCGGGCAGATCGGGAGGCCGTCCACCGGGGTCAATCCCTTCCGGGGTCAGAACAATGTCCAGGGAGCTTGCGACATGGGGGGACTGCCCAATGTATTTCCGGGATACCAGCCCGTAACGGTTCCGGACAATCGGAAGAAATTCGAGGCCGCGTGGCATGCCAAGCTTCCCTCCCAGGTGGGGCTCACCATCCTGGAGGTGATACAGGGCTGCGTGGATGGAACGATCCAGGCGATGGTCATCCTGGGAGAGAACCCCGTGGTGAGCGATCCGGATTCCCACGGAAGTCCCCAACGAAGAGTTCCCTTTCTGGATGACCACGGGGACGGAATATTCCCATTATCTCACGGGGACCATGACCCGGAGACGTGCGCACCTGGAAAAGGAAATGCCCGAGTTGATCACGGACCTTCATCCCGAGGACGGCAGGGGGTTGGACATCGCAACCGGGGACTATGTGCGGGTGACCAGTCGCCGAGGTTCTCTCTTGTCCAGGGTTCGCATCACCGAACGGGTCCAGGAAAGCATGGTGTTCATGCCCCTCCACTTCGAGGAAGCTGCCGCCAACCTGCTCACCAGCCCGGCCATGGACCCCATCAGCAAGACCCCCGAGTACAAGGTTTGCGCCATCCGGTTGGAAAAGGTCGCAGCGGGGAGCTGAGAGGCTTTCTTCCCCCCTCCTTGACTGGACGGCCCGCACGCCCTCGGGGTGCGTATGCCCATTGTCCGTCCCCCTTCCCGGGTTCCAGTCCCAAGGGGTCCTCTTCCCACGAGGAGGACTCCTTCGAACCTGCAGCCGTCATTGGTGTCCTCCCTTTTCCTTGGGAAGGCCATCCTTTCACATGATTTCCCCGTCCCGTTGGTCCGGGACGTATTCTGTCGGGCATTTGTGTAAACCTGTACAGTCTCGAGTCCTGGAAGGGAAAGCGGAAGGGGCTTCTGCGGGGTCCCCCTTGGAGCGGACGGACGGGGCCCGGGCCAAACCGGGAGGAAGTCGGGGCCTGGGTGCCTCGTTCGAGAGACCGCCTCGCCGGGGATCTGCCCGGTGCCGCGGATCCCAAGTCAAGATGCTTGACGGATACGGCACAGGTTGTGCAAAGTAGCCGGGCGCGAACTCCCCGGCCCTAAGTTGAACCGTCCACACCATAACGGCCTAACAGGGAATCCCATGATCGAGGCAGCACCCAAGAAGGGAAGGATCCTTTCCCTCTCCCTTGCTCATCTGATGAACGACTGGTACATGAACTACATTCAGACCCTTCTGCCCTTTCTGATCGCAGGGGGCATGGCGGTCAGCAAAGGGGCTTTTCTGGTTTCGGCTTTCACCATCACCTCTTCTCTTCTCCAGCCGGTCGCCGGCTACCTGGTCGATCAGAGGAACCAGAGGTGGCTGGTCTACGTGGGCACCCTCTGGATGGGGGTCCTCCTGAGCCTGGTCGGTGTTTTGAGCAGCTATCCCCTCATGGTCTTCCTCGTGACCTTGGCGGGGCTGGGGACGGCGGCCTTTCATCCTCAGGCCTCAGCCATGGTGACGGCGGTGAGCGGTCGGAAGAAGGGCTTCTTCCAGGCGGTCTTCATCACCTTCGGCAATATCGGGTGGGCGCTGACGCCCCTCGTTGTGGTCCCGTTCACCCAGGAGTACGGCATGGAGTCCACCCCGTACTTTGCCCTGCCCGGCGTCCTGGTGGCTCTGCTGCTCTGGGGCACGGCGCCCCGGCTTTCGGCCGGGAGCCGGAGACCTTCTCCGCCGCCCCTGTGGGATACGCTGCGACGCGCCGGGTGGGAGCTCGTCAAGGTCGTGTCGGTGGTGGCCCTGCGTTCCCTGTCCTATTTCAGCCTGGTCGCGTTCCTGCCGCTCTACCTCCAGCACAGGGACGTGTCGCTCGTGCACGGAGGTCGGCTCCTTTTCCTCATGCTCTTTATGGGAGCCATGGGGGGGCTTGGGGGCGGATTCCTGTCGGACCGATTCGGAAGAAAACCCGTCATCGTGGGTTCCCTGGTTCTCTCGACCCCCCTGTTTTTTCTTTTCCTCCGGACGGACGGACCGGTGAGTTGGCTGTTCCTGGCCCTCGGAGGTGCGGCTCTCCTGGCCTCTTTCTCGGTGACCGTGGTGGTAGCCCAGGAGATCATCTCCAGGAACGCCGCCATGGCGGCGGGGCTCATGCTGGGGTTTGGAATCGGAATCGGCGGACTGGGAGTCGGTCTCATGGGCCTGCTGGTGGAACGGATCGGCATCGACAAGGCTATCGGACTGCTCATCTCCCTACCCCTGGCGGCGGGACTCCTGGGCCTTAGTCTGGGGAAGAGAAAAGGGGTCGAGGAATGATCCCGAGGGGCCGACACGGTTGCCTTGAAGTCCGCCGGGTGAACCCCATGAAGCGGCAGCCCACCGCCAACCGGGGATACGGCGGGGCTCTCTTCCCAGAGAAGCGGGGGTTCGGAGAATGTCGTGAAGTCCGGATTCGCACCCGGGCTGAAACGACGCCGTGAGACGATTCAAGGGCGCTGCCTCCAGGGGTGAAGGGGTTCTTGGGAGGCTTCCGGGCTCATTCCGCCTGCCTTTTCGTGCCGAATCGCACTTGAAGGTGGCAAAATATACATACATGCTTTAAAAAGGTATCTCGTCGTAAGGGATCTTTTGCTGCAGGTATTCGGATAGGGAGTGTGGCAAGATGGCCTTCAGCTTGTTTCCCAGGTCAGCCAAGTTTTTTGATCTTTTCATCAGGCAAAGTCAAAAACTGGTCCAAGCCGCCACCATCTTGAACGATATCTTCCAAAACTACTCGAACGTGGAAGAGAAGTGTGCTCAGATCCACATCCTGGAAGAAGAGGCAGACCTCATCTCCCGTGAAATCGCCCGGCAGCTTTCTCTCACCTTCATCACCCCCATCGACCGGGAAGACATTCATCACATCAACATCGCTCAGGAAGAAATTCAAAACCTCATCGATGCCATATCCACAAGAATCGGGTTGTATGGTTTTTCCAACATTCGAACGACGGCAAAAAACCTGATTTCTACGATCATGTTGATGATCAACGAAACGGACAAAATGGTCCTCGATTTGAGCCGGAAGAGGAATGTCGAGGATAAGTACAACTATGTCAAGCAGTTGAAGAATGACTGCGAGACCTTGTTGTCCATGGCCCTGGCCGAGATGTATGATTCCCGGCTTTCTATTCCCGAAGAATGCATCGATGTCATCGATATGATCAAGTGGACCCAGATCTATGACAGAATCGAAGAATGCGTGTATCGAACCGGCCGGCTCGCCAATATCATAGAGGGGATTACGCTCAAGAATGCATGATCCTTGGTTGATTGTGGTCATGATCGTGCTGGTGGCGTTGGTGTTCGATTACACGAACGGCGCTCATGACAGTGCCAACGCCATTGCCACGGTCGTATCCACCAAAGTGCTTTCGCCCGGGACTGCAGTGGTGATGGCCGCCGTTTTGAACTTCGTGGGGGCCCTGGTGGGAACAAGCGTTGCCCACACCGTCGGGGGCGGGATCGTTCACCCCGGGATGGTCACCGGGTCTCAGACCCTGGTGCTCTCGGCCCTGCTGGGAGCCATTTTCTGGAACGCCCTCACCTGGTACCTGGGCCTGCCTTCTTCCTCTTCCCACGGCCTCATTGGGGGATTGATGGGTGCGGCGGTCGCCCACGGCGGATGGCAGACCCTGAATTACCACTCGATTTTCATGAAGGTCCTCGTGCCCTTGATCCTCTCGCCAATGGCGGGTCTCACGGGAGGCTATCTCCTCATGCTGGGTCTTGCGTGGCTCTGCTTCAGGGCCAACCCGGGAAAAGCCAACAAGACCTTCCGTAGGCTGCAGGTCCTGTCGTCGGCCTTCATGGCCACCAGTCACGGCCTCAACGACGCCCAAAAAACCATGGGGATCATCACCCTTGCCCTGTTCATGTTTCACTGGATTCCCACCATGGAAGTCCCCCTGTGGGTCAAGTTGGCCTCAGCCCTGGTGATGGGTCTGGGAACGGCCACGGGAGGATGGAGAATCGTGAAAACCATGGGGCACAAGATCTTCAAGTTGGAAGCCATCCACGGATTTGCCGCCGAGACCTCTGCGGCGATGGTGATTGCATTGGCCTCGAGCGTGGGGGCTCCCATCAGCACGACCCACACGATTTCCTCTTCGGTCCTGGGGGTGGGTGCCTCCAAGCGGCTTTCGGCCGTGCGCTGGGGTGTGGCCGGAAACATGGTGGTTGCCTGGGTGCTGACCATCCCCATGGCGGCGCTGGTATCGGGGGGGATTCAACTGTTCTTTTGCTGGGTCGGTTTCAACGACTAGAGGGGCCGCCAATGCCCACGGGCTTCTCCGCGTGGGGGCCGATGTCCTCGGACCTCCGGCATGCGGCCGGGATCCACCCCCGTGGGACGTCCCGTTCATGCCCGTTCCGTGGGAGCAAATGTTTGTTGACACCTAACCATGACGGGTGTTATTCGGGGAAAGCGGCTCTTTTATCATCGAATGTCCCTTCTCCAAGTCCATCTTGGAATTCATCGTCACCAATGGAGGTCGAATATGAGTGAGACAGGATTCGTGTTGAAAGTGGAGTCCCATCCTTATTTCCAAAGATTCAAACCCGAGCACTTGGCAATCCTTGAGAAATGCGCCTCGATGGCTGAATTTGAACCGGGGAGCCACCTGTTCCACGAAAAGGAAAGGGCTACCCGTCAGTATCTGATCGTGGAAGGTCGAGTTGCTCTGGACCTGCATGTCCCGGGAAGAGACCCCTGGACGCTCATGACCGCCGGCGAGGGCGGAATTGTGGGATATGCGTGGGCCTATCCCCCTCATCGCTATTATTACACCTGCCGCGCCGTGGATAAGACCCGGGCGATTGTTTTGGATGCGGAATACCTTGCGAAGAAGTGCAAAGAAGATACGGATTTTGGCTACGAAGTCATGGTCGGATGCACCAGCATCATGGCCGAGCGCCTTCAGGCTGCCGAGCTCCAGTTGCTCAACCTGGTGCTCAAGTGTTACTAACGAATGCCGCCGGGAGAAGGTCCGTGGACCCTGCACCGCTTTGTGAACGGGGGAGCCCCCCGCTGAATTTGCCGTCATCGACCCGGGCCTTGTAAGAAGCTCTCCCCAAGGCCGTCCCCGGGCAACATTGCGGGAGGGAAGACGATCCTTCGGAGGGTCCCTCTTTCCCTCGTATCCTTTCCTTTTTGTGCCCCTCGATTCTCTTCAGCAGCCTTTCCCGGAGAATCGAGGGGCCTTTTTCTCGTTCTCACAGAAGGCAGCGGGCCCGCAAAATCGTTGGAGTGGGTCTTGAGCGGCCGCTTTGCTCATCCTTCCCACAAACCCGGGATCCAATCCGTCTTCACTCTCGATCAACAGCAACCTCAACGGCTGCAAGTCCTTGCGGGTGAATCGGCTTGATCCGACCCCACGGCAAGCCCGGGAAATTCCCTCTTCCATTCAATCGTCAAGGATGGTCAGGAATTTCCCGCTGCCGGTCTGTCGATCCCTTTCTGGCCGGAAGGCCTCATCCCGCATCCCCACCCCGGGGATCGCTTCCGCGCAGGCGACTCGAAGCAGGAGTCCGGCGCGGAAGTCCCCTCGCCGGGACCCGTGGAAAGGGTGTGGGATAGCCGGCATTCCTGCGGCAAACCCCGCTTCAGACGCCAAAGGCACCACGGCAAGGGGATCGTCTTGCCTGCGGTGCTTGTGGGAGATGCCGCCACGAGTGTCGGTCCAAGTCTGTGACACATATGTATTCCGTGACACTCCAGTGCTTTGGTCTCTCGTCGTTTCGCGATCCGGCTATGTTGGGAGCAGTTGCCAAGGCGATGTGGCGGAGCGCGAAATCCCCACAAGTGCGGACAGGGCAGGGATCAATCGGGGAGGATGGAGAACGGCGAAAAGTGGATCCCGGCCCGGTTATGGATTGAATTGGAGCCGGCGATGGGATTCGAACCCGCGACCTGCTGATTACGAAT
>Ga0116192_1001545_pt1 | contig 16047 bp, 15 predicted proteins | sample AD_UKC113_MetaG_FD_89876 | JGI IMG/M metagenome (GOLD analysis project Ga0116192, IMG submission 89876) | Active sludge microbial communities of municipal wastewater-treating anaerobic digesters from Hong Kong - AD_UKC113_MetaG | ecosystem: Engineered > Bioreactor > Anaerobic > Digestate... | reverse complement strand
TATTACTATAATATTACAATACCTGAAGGTATTAATGCATATCCATTTAGTTTATTTCCTCAACAATTTGCGCCAACTGGTAGTATTAATTTTAGCGAATTTAAAAGTGCATATCTTAAGCTTTGGATATTTAGTGACAAACAACAAAATAAAAAACGTTATGAACCAGAATATGAATTATTTATATTTTCGAGATGTTATAATAGGTTAATAATTGATCATGGTATGATAGGATTATTTATTTAATAATTTATCCAAGTCGACGACAAATTTTTTAAGTAAATCTTTTTCTACATTAGTTAATCCAGTAGCACTATATCGCAATAATTTACAATTATTAATAGTGTTATTAATTTTTTGTTTAATATGAACATATCCTGCCTTTCTAACAATTGCATTGTATGTCCTCATAGTTTTTATTATTTGTCTATTTTGTTCTTTATGATATTCTGTTCTAATAGCAGGTATTGTTAATATTATGCGGAGAAATTTTTTAGTTTGTTCTAGTTTGTATTTGAGTGATAGTTTTTTAGAAGACGAACTTTTCCAATTAATACCATTAAAAAATACTTGAAATCTTTCTCCATGTGTTTTATTTGGTCGCATATAAGTAACATATTTAGGTAGCATTGATACTGTGACATTATTATCAATAATTTCTATTGTTCTTGATTTTGTTTTAGTTGGTGGAGTTTGGGTCAAATTACTAAATCGATTATCCAAATAAATATTATTAGCATGATAAATTTTAACCTTATTGTGTCCTTTTGTATTTAAATATGTTTCATTATGAAGCGCAAGTATGACGTGATGTATGTAAATTTTTTTTTCAATATTTTTGTATTTATGTGTACAATAAACTTGTCCATATAAATCAACATAGAATATTTTATTTAGTTTTTTGATTGCTCGGTAATCCTTAATATCAAGGAGTACAGGGTAAAAGTTATTTTTGTATTTTACCTTGATGATACCATACAAAATGCCAGCATATTTTACCATCGGTAAAAAAAGTCTCATTATGTGTATATTCTTAATGTTTACAAAAAGTGAAAATTATGATAATTAAAAATGATATTCTAATATATTGGATAATTATTGTTTTTATTAGCATTGTATTCTAGATAAATATACTAATGTCTTCAACAATAAGTCCAGAAACAGATAAAAATATGAGCGAAGTAGATAAATCTACGGAAACGACAAATACTAACGATAAGTCACAAGAAAATAATAGCTCAAAAGACATATCACTTTTTGATATTAATTATAAAATTAAGTATGTTAAATGCGGTAAGGCTTCTATTGGCACAATCTTACTTGTCCTTTACAGAAAAATTAATAGTTTTGGTAACGAATTAAAAATACAAGATAACAAATATGAAATCTTTAATCATATGAGAAATTTTTATGATAATATTGATAAATTGTACCGTGATGCTTTAGAAATTTCTAGCGCTTTTAGTTATACTGAATTAATAAAGGTGTTATTTGAAAATAAATTGGATGGTGGTCTTTGGGTACCAAGAGAATTATTAAATTTATATGTACCTGCTACTGGTAAATATATTGATAGGTGTGATAGTTATGAACTTGTTAATTTGCTTTACGGTAAAATTAGGATGTGGTCCATTGTTCTAAAAAAATATGGTTGTAATCGTAAGTTTTCAGCTGATACTACAGCACTTGGAGATTTATTCGAATCTTTTGCCGAAAAATTACCCGAACGCAAAGTAAGAGTTGGGAAAGTAACAGTTGCGAGTAAAAATGATGAAACTGATGAAATTGAAGAAAATATATGTGACTTTGAAGAGTATTATGAGGAATTTGCTGATATGTTGTTTACGAATTTAAGGTCTATTGAAATCGAAAAACGAAGCGAATCTAAAAAACCTACTTTGAATAATGATAGAAACAATAAAAATCAAAGAAAAAATTCAAATAAAGGCAAAAATATTACTTCCAAAAAATAAAAAAAACTTATGTATTCAGTGTTTATTTTGTATTAAGTGTTATTTTATTGATGTTTTTATGTATTCAGTGTTTGTTGTTTGTTATTTTATTGATGTTTTTATGTATTCAGTATTTGGTGTTTTTGCATATGTTAGTAATTTATTTTATGAAACATATAATAAAATAAATTAGTCACAATACCATTTTGAGCGACATAGTACACAAGTAGCCCTTTCTTTTTTACATTTTGATCCTTTAATCCACATTTCAAAACAAGCTAAATGCACAGGGTTACCACAAGCATATTTACAATAATCAATTGGTTCGTCACCATTAAGATAATCAAGACAAATAGGACAAAACTCTTCATTTTTCATTAATACTGTTTTCTTTTCACGCATATTTAACTCACATTGGATATTGTATTTCCGTTTCAAGTCATCATTAATATAAACAGATGCAGCAATATCTTGCATACTTGTAAACATTCGTGTTACTTGTTCTGGTGTAAATTCATCAATATCTTCGTTTTCTTGTGGAACTTTCATAACACGAGTTAGAATAAAGTAGATATGTTTACATCTGGTTTTACGTCTTTTAAAATCAAAACATGTACAAACACATTTTTGACTAATTGTAACAGAATAAACAGAGCCAGTAGTTCCTAATACGGTAAATTTTTTTGATACTGTGTTCTCAGTTTGTGCATCAAAATTAATCAAATAAATTGGTTGTGTCATTCCTCGGATTTTTCGGTCCATTTTAATACTAAGCTTATTATAAGATATTATAATTGTAATTTTTCGTATATAATTTTTAATTTTCATTTTTTAAAATTGAAATTAAAATAATTAGGATATTTTAATAATATGATAATTAACCAACGTATGGAATAAATACATTTAAACAAATCAAACACTGAAGATTTTAATAAAGTAATGAATCGTATAACAAGTATTGAGAACAAAGATAAACAAAGAGATTTAAAAAACACTGAAGATTATAAGAAAATAAAGGATTTTGTGTCAAAAAATGTATCCAATGAAAAACAAGATTATGTGATGAACTTGCTAATTGGTTTATCACGCATGTCAGAAGAGAAATATTTTCCTATTTGGACAGGACATCAGCTAGATTAATCGCTTCGTACAAAAAAAGACAACAATAAAATATTTTTTTATTTGATATTGAGTATTAGTAAATATTATAAAAAATGTTAGTAAAAAATTAAAGTCATTTGATTATTTATTCCTTCTTTAAATAATCTGTTGTTAATGGTTCCAACTTGCTCAATTTCAAATTAATGTTAGTTGGATTTAAATAGGCAAAATCAGGGAAAAGAACATTGAAAATTTTTACCAAATATGGTGTGTTAAACACATCAAATCCACGTTTTTTATATTTGTTATGTCTTTCACTGCATAACAATATGCTTGGTACTTTAGCAGTTTTATAAATTTCACTAAAAAACGAAGGTACAAAAAATTCGTACTCTTCATCTTCCGTTTTTTTGAAACAAACACAAGCTGGTATATCAGATATTTTGTCATACATTTTTTCAACTGATTCAAGATTTTCAAGAAAAACTAATTGGATCAACATTTTTTCAGATCCTTGTTTTGTTTCAACAGTTACGTCCATAGAACCTCGAATTAGCAAATTGAAATTTTCGGCATTATTTTTTTCTCTATAGTTTTTTGCGGCAAAATGGCGTCTTTTTGTAAGGTTTTCTGGATACCATAATTTTCTTTCGTTTTTGATCACTATTCCGTCATTTTGAGTCAATTTTGTTAAAAAATTCGAGTTTATTTCGTTGAATTTTTCTTCATCAGAAACAGTAATGAAACAATCCAAGTCATGAGGAATAATTTTAATGTTTGGATGAACATCAGGCATTTGGGACAAAAATAAATTGAGAGCGTAGCTTCCACCAATAATAGAATTTTCAGGAATCGAAGAAATGATAAATTTTTCGAACGTAATAGTTTCTTCTTCTTTAGCAAAAGTATTTTGTGTGGAGAATTTGACGTTTGCAATGGGTATCTTGACATTTTCTGTAGTATAACCATAGTAAAACATTTCCTTTTTACTAACTAGTTTGTATAACTCAGCATAATTGATATTTCCATTCGTATGACAATATAGTTTTTTGACCACATCAATTAAATCTAAGTGGTTCAAATTGTTAAAATGCTTTTCAAATCTGTAAATATTATCGTTGTACTCTTCACTTTTAAAATATTGTACAAGATTTAAAATTCTATCATTTTGTATCTTGTTTTTTATTTCATCACTTTCAAAAGTCAAAGTTTTTTCTTTATTATTGTTGTTATTATTGTTGTTATTATTGTTGTTATTATTGTTGTTATTATTATTATTATTATTGTTGTTATTATTATTATTATTGTCGCTGAAATACTTGAAAAAGAACATTTAGGATACTTTTATTGTTATTGATGGTTGTGATGATTATGATTAATTTAAATATAAAAGTACCTTTTTGATGATATAATTTTCAATTTTGTTTTTTTATATGGTATGTTTAAAAAATGATTTTTTATTATATTAATGTCATATGCTAACGATTATGATTATACAAATACAAGATGATAGTAAATAATGATAAATATTGTTCGACTTGTGATGGTGATTTAGATAAAATATGTTATTTTTGTGCATATGACAAGACAATGATTTTAAGTTATGATGATATAAGACAAAAATATAAATTAACGAAAACCCAATTAAAAACATTAAAATCGTCAACTATTAATGTTGATCCGAATAATCATATAGAATCGAAAATACAAATATTTTATGCAGAAGATGTAGAAAAATTAGTTTTGGAAAAGTGTTGTAAACTTGGTAGTAAGTTATATGGTGAAATTATAAGGTCATTAGAAAATAGACCAAAAAGAAAAGAAAGATATATGCAGATAAGGAAAGAGTTGGTTGATTTAGTCAATAAAATAGAAGACGAATTGTTGTATAAATTTAGTTTAGGTGATTATAATGTGTATATTTGTGACAATTATTTGGAGGACGAAGATGTTTTTGTTATTGCTAAACAAGCGTATGATAGTATGAAAAATGAGGCTATTAAATCAAGAAGTTTAAGTAAAGCTCAAGATATGTTGAGTGTTGTTTTAAGAGAAAAATTTAGTGCATATGCTGACAAATTAATTTGTTGTAAAGTGTACAACAATGTTTTACAAAATTACAATAATGAGGAGCTTATGAGTGAATTTTTGAGTAATGATAATAATTTCGAGGATTTTAGAGATCAAATTGAGATATATAAAAAATTTGATAAATTTGACGAGTACATTAAAAACCATCCGATACAAGTAAATATTTGTCCTAAAATTATAAATTTACGTAAAAGTTATTGTAGAGGTATAGAAGAAATTACTTTTGAATATTGTAAAACTTTTATCGATCGACAAATAATTGAGAATAAAAAAAAGAATTGATAGAAAATATTATTTTAGAAACTGTAAATTTACGTTGTAAAGCACCATTTAAAAAAACACATATTTATTCTTACAGAAATAGAGTATTAAATAATGTAGCGATTAAAAATTATTTAAACAATAATGAAATACTTGAAATGACTATTGAAGTTGAAAGAATGATTAAAACAATAATTTTAAATGAATATGCAAAATTAGTCAAATATAAACTGGTTATTGATTATGTTAAAATTAAAAGTAAAAAACCTATTAGACAGCTAAATGTAATTTGGGGATCATTAAGAATTAGACAATTTATAAATGAAAATGAGGATGTAAATTATGAAACAACAGAATTTATGAAAGAATTGCCGAACAATATTAAGTTTATGATTGACGCGATATTTTAGAAATATAAAATAAACAACTAATGTGTATTGTTTATTTGTTTATTATTGGTAAAAAATAAAATTGATTCTTTAGTTATATAAATGATTACTGATATAGAAATTTAGTAGATGAGAGTACAAAAGGAATAGTTAAAAAGAAACTAGTGTTCTAGGAGATAAAGATAAAATATTAGCATCAATGATAAAATTAAAAAAATATCGTGAGTGTTTAGAATGGAGATGTAATATGAATAAAGTAAATTATTAAATGATAAATGAAAGTCATACAAGTAAGATATGCTAAATTGTGGATATTTAAAAGAAGATTTAGGAGGTAATGAAATTTTTAATTGTAATAGATGTAAAAAAGTAATAGATAGAGATTGTAAATGGTGCTTGAAATATTTATTTTGGTTCATCTTGAATTAACATATCTACTTTTATATATTGTTAATTTTATAGGCATTTTACTTTTTATTTATGGTTTTTACTTATTTTATTTCTCTTTTATTTTTTATGATGAAAAAAGTGAAGTAATAAAAGAATTAATGTCAAAGGTTATGCATTCGATATTAAGATGTCCGATAGAAGGTTAGGATGGTATAAATAGAGACATAAATCCAGTGAAAAATATGAGAAAATTAGTTCATCACTGGTTCTATATTATGATAAACGTTTATAAGAATATAGTAGACTAAAAATAAAAAAATCAAAATCAGCTAACCAATCATTACTTGAGCAAGAAGACAATAATGAGGAGTCAAATGTGTTGAAGTTTTAAAAAACTATCAAAAGTACACACGTTGACTCATGATAAGTCTATAGATAAAAATGGATAAAAAATGAAGTAATAATTAACTCATTTTAAGTTATTTATTATACAAATCTAACATAGAAAAATTAATATGAAAAAGTCTTGCGAGCATAAGACACGAATAGATAGATGTTATAAATGTTATCCTAAAAATTTTTGTTTTGAACATAAAATGAATAAAAATGGAGAACCAAAAGAGAAAAAGAGGTGCCGTAATTGTGGAGTTGGTTTTTGTAAGATGGAAGGTCATAAAAATAGAAGATTGGATCGTTGCGAATTTTGCAAACCTGCGTTAAAATGCGAAGTGTATTTGAATAAACTTAAACTTAATTGTAGACATTGTAACCCAAATAGATTTTGCAAAGTGAAAGGTCACACAGCATTAGTAGCATCTTGTAGAAGATGTGGTAAAAGACGTTGCAAACATGAAACTGATAAAGATAGATGTCGTGAATGTACTACACATGCCTTTTGTCCATGTAATAGAGAAAAAAGTACATGTGTTAAATGTCAAGGTTCACGAATTTGTGCAATAACTACAAGTCGCAAAAGCATTTGTTCGCACTGTAATGGAGGATATTTATGTAAACATGGTAAACAAAAACAAGAATGTTTGGAGTGTGAGGGAGCAAATTATTGCATCTGTAAAAAACCAAAAAAATATTGTCTTATACATGGAGGTAATGCCTTATGTGTACTGTGTAGAGATAACTATGGACGTAAAAAATTTCAAATGCATTGTGATAAATGTTTTAAATTTAAATTTCCTGATGAATATAAAAAAATTGTTAAAATATCAAAACATAAAGAAAATGAAGTTGTTTTACGCATAAGACAAAAATTTTCGAATTTTACTATTACGCATGATAAAATGATAACTGGTACTAAATTATTATACAGACCTGATGTTTTAATTGAAACTGGATCTGGTAAACATAAAGTTATAGTAGAAATTGATGAACATAAACATTCCAGTTATGGTGATAAAAATGAAGAAAAAAGAACAAACGATATAATTGAAAAAATATATCCTCAAAAATTGGTAATGATTAGATTTAATCCTGATTCTTACATCAATGGTTTTGGGGAAAGAATACCATCGTGTTGGGGTTATACTGATAATGGTTTTAAAGTTATAAAACATGAGGATTGGGAATATAGAATGGAATGTCTTTTTAACGAAATTGAATATCATATTAATAATTGTCCAGTGGAACAATCAATTATTGTAACTCTGTTTTATAACCAAAAATATATTGACGAAATAAGTGATTAGTAATAAATAATCAATTAAAAATCAATTAATAAAAATGATAATTTTTTTATTCTTATATAAAGACCACCATATGAAATATTTATATAAAGTTAGATTTATCGATGTCAAGACCTAAAAAAATGTGCGAACTCCACCCGGAAGAAAGAAAGGATAGGTGCAAATCTTGTGGTAATGGGCTTTGTCTATGTGGTAGTGGTAAACGTTCTGATAAATGTACAATATGCAAACCTGTTATTAAATGTATGCATAATGTGGTTAAAGTTAATTGCATTGAATGTCATCCAGAGAAAAAATGTCTTAAACATGGAGGACTTAAAACCAGTTGTCGACAATGTAAAAAAAGAAGTTGTGAACATAGTAATAATAAAGATACTTGCAAAATATGTCATGTTGATTCTTTGTGTAAACATGGAAATATTGGACATAGATGTAATCCATGTAAAAAAGAGAAACAAGAAAACATTAATTTAATTGCTTTCTGATTTTTAATTACAAAAAATAATAAATATTAATTTTTTTTAGATATGAATCGTTGAAGAAACAATCCACGTATTTCAAGTAAAATTTTAAATAGTTTAAGAGGCATAAGCCAATCCCCCCATACCACTCATAATTCTGAGCACATTGTAGTTGTAATCATAAACATACAATTGGTTACCATTAGCAGCGTTATTATCGCATCCCTTAATATATCTTAAGCTAGGCAAGTCTCCAATTTGTGTTGGATCACAGATCTTAAGTAACAAGACGGCATTATCAATTCGAGAAAAGTTAGTAGTTCCAGAAGGTTGGTGAAGTTCAGGCATGAGAGCAAAAGAGTAAACATTAATACCATCAGCAGGAGTATTTGTATGGACTTCATCAGGAACGACATAATTGAAGTAAGCACCTTCTCGTTCATGGAATCTATCATGACCATTAAGTTGGATCTTGGCACTTTCGACAGGGTTACCAAATCCGTTAATCAAAACTCCGTAATTGTTCCATTGGTAAACAACAGCATCATCACGAGAGAATCGAGAATCGTTTAAGCAAGGTACAGGGAAAGACAAATCACGTACAGTTAAATCTGTCTTAACATTTGAAACTTGAACATCATTGTTTTCACTAACAAAAATTTCAGCATAAATTTTATCAGTTAAACTGTAACAAGTTCCTTTGACAACAAGTGAGTCAGTGTTAATGTAGAGAGTTTTATCACGTGATTTGTTGTCAACAAAGACTTTTCCGTTCTTGGTAAGTCCAGATTCAGAAGGTCTGAAGGCTTCCCATCTTCCGTGGTGAGGTAAGCTTGAACTGGAACTTGAGTTAGAACTTGAGCTTGAAGAACTTGAACTTGAGCTGTCTTCATCAGAATCAATGAGAGCAATACTTTCAAGAATGATTTTGGTAGCAGCATCATCAAGAACGGCTTCCCAATCATCACGACCATAGTAGTACACGAAGCAAAGACCAGAGTTGTAGTTACCATTAATAATAGCCCAGAACAATTCTTTTGAAGGATGATTGAAGTCCATATCGACTTTCTTGAATGGAGAATCGATACTTTCAATATTGGTGAATTGTAATTGTTCGATTAAGTACTCATGTCCAACTTGGGCAAATTTTCTTCGCTCTTCTGAATCAAGGTAAACATAATTGATAATCATGTCAGCATTAATATTTAAAAGTTGATTCTTATCAGTGTTTAAGAAACAGTTATTGGCAACAATAAGTTGTTCAATAGGTCTAAGTTGGAAGTTAAGACGGACTTGATGGTATTGAAGAGCAATAAGAGGTAAAGCTAATCCAACGTGTCTGTTAAACCAAAATTTAAGAGGAACGAATAAAGTAAAAGCAGGTTTGGGGCAACCATTATAATCTGTGAGTTCGGGAACATCACCAATCATTCTGAGAAAACCACGTTCACCATCTCCAGCATGACGAGCCAATTCGTACCAAATGTTTAACCAAATACCATAAAGACGATCAATTCTAGATCCTCCAATTTCAATTTCAACATATTCAATCATTGAATAACCAAGACGTCTAACGTAAGCAAATTTAGCATCTCGTTTAGTAGGACAAATTTCAGGTAATTGAACATGGAAATACATTTGTGTAACCAAATCTCCGTTTCTGGTGACTTCAACAGTTGAACGGTTACCATATCTAACTTGGGAATTGAATGTAATTGGAATTGGTTCAATAGCAAAGTTAGTATGACGTTTATATACAATCTTGAAGAATGTGATTTGTGGTGAACCCGTAAGATATACATCTTGGGCTCCATAAGCGACTAATGACATTAATCCACCTGACATTATGAATTAGGTTTATACTATACGCAAAGATAAAATTTGAGTCATAAAAAAATAGGTAATAATTTATAATAGTTCAGTTCAACCTCGCACTATAGGTAAAATCTAGTTCTAGTCCTAGAACCTAACAATATTTGCACCAGTTCATAACACTACAATAACTTTCAAATTATATTGATCATTAACAAATTATAAATTTTATAAATAATAAAAAATTAGTTGTATCTTATCTTTTTATTTATTAATTAACATAAATGTTGGTGCGTTAAAAGATTGTTAAAAATGAGGTATTTTCTGTAAATCGTACTGTTTTATGACCATACTATGCGAAAAATTTGTCTAATCTTACATATCACATTGTATGCCACAAAAACCAGCAAAAACTCTCATTATATTGTTATTGATAGCATATGTGTAAAATTTATTAGAATCCAAGTTACAATCTAAAAAACAATAATTTTCGTGTTTTAGACCATTAAACCATACTTGCAAATTAGCTTTATCTAATTTAGAAAAATTTGCTGAACCTGATGGCTCAAAGTTAGCAGGGTGTATTGCGAATGAGTAAGAAAGAATACCTGTTTTTGGAACGTTATCATGATATGATATTGGTTGCAAATAATTGTAATAGTTATTCGACAACTTCATTACTCTTTCGTTACCATTGAAAGTAATTCTTACTTGTTGCATAATATCTCCACTTCCATCAATATAAAGACCATAATTGGAAAATTGGTATAAAATTACATCCATACTATTACTAACCCTTGTATCAATCATATTATCAGTAGAAATACTAATATCTTTAATAGTTAATTCAGTCTCTAGATATTTTATTTTAATTTTACCTTTCGAATTAATAACAATTGTTGCTCTAATTTTATCTGTAATTCCATAATCACAAACTTTTAAACTAGTCGGATTTACATAAACTGGTTCACAACTACAATTGATAACATAAAATGTTCCGACTATTTTTTCTGTGTTACCTGGCACAAAAACCCAATCACCACCATTTTCAGGATCTACACAAATACTTATGCTATCTAATACTATTATTTTTGAAGCTTCTAATAAACACCAAGGTTTAAACTTTAAACCATCACCATACAAATTATAATATTCATCCATCGTATCCAAAACAAAGGAATCCGCATAATAAATAAACGGTTTCCCTGAAATGTAGTTACCATTACGTGCACACCAAAATAATTCTTTAACTGCATACTGAAAATTACTAATGTCAAAAGAAACATAATTATCAGTTATATTATCGTAATTATTATTAGCTTGTATTTGTTCAATTAAATATTCATGACCATTTACAGCTAACTTTGTTCTTTCACATGTGTCTAAAAATACATACGTCGACAAAAAGTATGCATTGTTAATTTGTAAATTCGGGACTATTGCGTCTCGTGTCTTAATAATTAAATTATTTAAATCCTGAAATGCAACAGAAATGTACATTTGACTGTAATTTATAAAATTTATAGGAAATGCACACCCATAATATTTGTTAAACCAAAATTGTAATGGAACATACAATGTATATGATTTTTTAGTTTCTGAGTTTAAACAAGTTAGTTCTGGTATGTTACCAATCATTTTACTATATCCAACTTCTGTATCGTTTTTTCTATTAAGCTCCCATAAGATATCAAAAGTGATATCATATTGTTTGTCAAATCTAGTACCACCAATTGTAAGTTCTATACTTTTAATTAATGCATGTCCAAGCCTTTTTACCCATGCTGCATAGCCATTGAAAACCTCTAATTTAGGTATTTCAATACACAAGTACATATTGGCTAATAAATCACCTATTTTATTTATTGTTGTAGTAACTTTTTGGTTAAAACGTGCATTGTTAATTGGCTGAATTATGGTTTCAAGTGCAAAGTTTGTATGGCGTTTATAAACTGTATTAAAATATGATTCAGAAGGAAAGTTTGATGGTAAAGATGAATTAGAATGAAGATGTAGATCTTGCATTCCCAGTGCTGCTAATTGCATTATTCCAGAAGCCATTAATATAATTATAATATTGCTCGTATACTAATACATAGTGTAATTTGTTAAATTAAGACTAACACGTAGAATAAATGTAAACATATTTTATTATGACCAATTAAACTAAATTAAAAATTAATTAATTTTAATTGACATATAAGCAAAGTAATAGCAAACAAAATTTATAAAACAAAATAGTATACTTGCATCAGATTAAAACGTTACAAGTGATATAATGTCAATTATTAATTTAAAACCAGATAAAGTAAGAACAAGATATGGTGCTCCTACACTTGATCAATGCCATAATAATAAAATGGAAACGTTTCAACGTGAACGCGAATCTTTGCCTAATAAAGAAAAAAAATTAGCTACATATAAACAAATATTACATGATATAGAAAATAAAAATCCCAAACTTGTTACTGATGATGATGTTAAAACTAAATCTAGATGTAAAACAATTATTGAGGAATTAACTTATGAAATAGCAAAAATAAAAAGCGGAAGTGATGAGATGGAATATTTTAGTGGTGTCGCTGAAACATTGGCAAAATATTATTCTGACACTTATGGTACAATGAATAATGCGGCAGATATGATAAATGATTCTAATATGTTTGACAATAATTTTTGTATTCCAAATCAAAATGTTTCATCATTGTCCACGTCAGATAGTACACCTTTTTATCTTGATTCTTCTCCAACATATAATTTTAATGCTTGCACTAACACTTGTTCTAACGTTTTAGTAAAATCAAATAACATACAAGATAATATAAAATCTCAACACATAGATGCACATGAACAATCGACAAAATCAGAATCAACATCTATGTCTACGTCTTATTCCTCTTACTACTCAAATGATTTATCCAACCTACTTAGCAAAAATAATATTACCACAAATCTAGAACCAGGAGTTAAAAAAATCGATAAACTAAAACTTCTTAATCAACAAAGTATGAACAAACAAAAAGCAGCTAAAGTAACAAAACATAGAGTTACTAAACAAAATAACTCTAGTAATATTTTATCGAGTCTAGGAATCAGTAAAGATAGTAAAACTTTGAATGACAATGTTATTACAAATAATGGTGTTATTGCGATTGGTAATTATAATGAATCAACATCACTTAATAAAAAAAGTAATGCTGAATTATTTGATCATTATCGATATATTACAGATCCGATGTTTATAAATGAAAACAATAAAAAAAACAAATGTATTATCGATATTTGTCATCGTTGCAACATAGAGAAAAAATACAATCCATTTGAAGGTACTTTAATTTGCAAACAATGTGGTTTAACTGATCCTTTATTAATTGAAGCAGAAAAGATTAATTCCAAGGATAAATCAAACGAAAAAACTACATATCCATATAAAAAGAGTAATCATTTAAATGAGTGGTTAAATCAAATTCAAGCCAAACAAACTACAGACATTCCAGACTTTGTATTCTCTGAAATTAGAAACGAATTAAAAAAAAATCGTGAAGATGATTTAAGTAAATTGACACCTAAAAGAATATGTGAAATTCTTAAAAAGTTAAAAAGAACTAAGTACAAGGAACATCATATTTATATCTTATGCCAAATTAGTGGACAAAAACCACCTGTGTTAACTCGAGATGAAGAAGAAACTATTAGAGAAATGTTTAAAGAAATTCAAAAACCTTACGATAAATATAAGCCCAAAAAACGAATTAATTTTTCAAGTTATTCGTTCATCATTTATAAAATTTGTGAATTATTAGAACTTGATCATATTACTAAGATGTTATTCTTACTTAAAAGTAAGGAAAAGTTAAGAGATTTGGATGCAATTTGGAAAAAAATATGTTATGATTTGCATTGGGAATATATTCCAAGTTCTAATTAAAGTCTAAAATATGTAATCTTTAAAAAAATAGTTTGTTAAAAATCAGTTTGTTAATAAATTAGTTTTTTGAATAATTCATTATTATTGTTTGACAATATAGAAAAATCCTATTTTTTGTATAATACTTGTATAACTATACTTACACTGTACTTTTTTGTAGTGTGATATTATACTTGTATACATAAATGACTATTCGAAGTTATTTTAATGCTACTAACACTATTTATAAACTTATGAAATATTGTCTGATGTTTGCATTTGTTTTCTTAACAATGCTCATTATCCCAGATTGTATTATGTCTTTTAAAAATATTTTATTCATTGTTACATTTATCACTTTAGCATTTATTATGTTAGATTCGATACTTCCAAATACTGTTATTATAAAACTTCGTAAATTTGATGGTTCTATGATAAATAAATTAAATAAAAATGAATTAGAAAATTCTAATAAAATGAGTAAAGAAATTACCCGTGTTAATACAAATATCTAATTATCGTATATAGTTTGTTAATGTCAAGATGCAAAATAGCCCTCATTGGAGAAGTTAGTTCTGGTAAAACTACTTTAGGAAATTATTTGCGTACCAATCAATTTGTCGAAGAATCATGCACTGTTGGTGTAGCTTTTCATTCATTCAAATTAGATGACAAAAATTTTGAGATTTGGGACACTTCAGGACAAGAAAAATTTTCGTCTTTAACAACAGTATATTATCGTAATGCTTCAATAATACTTCTTGTATTTGATGCTAATAATATTCGTTTTGAAGATAAATTAAAATATTATCTTGATGAAACAAAACTTAAAGTAGAAAGCAGTAAAAACTATCGTATTATTATTATTTGTAATAAAATTGATCTTGTGAGTGAAACTCAACTTGCAAATTTGAAAAAACGAATAGATAAAATTATTATTGAAACTAATTCTAGTGAATGTGTAGCAGGATATTTTGAAATTAGTTGTAAAAAAAAAATAGGACGCAATGATTTGTTGTCAAAAATTATTGAAATTAGAAGTGAACAAATAGGAATAGAAACGGAATATTCAATCTTTGATAAAAAAAATAAGGACCAATATAGAAATGTTATAGTATTAGATTATAACGAAGAAACTAAAAAATCTAGTACTTCAAGTTGCTGTTTCATTAGTTAAACCTAAATATAAAATCAATAATACTTCACATATTTTTTTATTACACCGTTATTTTATTTAATTGTAGATCATCCAAGTTTAAATCATCCAAGTTTAGTTCATGTATTAACAAATAGATTAATAAACTCTTCTATATTAACTTTTTTAATGTCTGATTTGGTAATTATTTAATTATTTTTTAATAAAAAAAATCACCGCCTCTTAATCTTAAGACCAAGTGAAGTGTAGATTCTTTCTGAATATTATAATCAGCTAAAGTACGTCCGTCTTCTAATTGTTTTCCTGCAAAAATTAATCGTTGTTGATCAGGTGGAATACCTTCCTTGTCTTGAATCTTTTGTTTTACTTGTTGGATAGAATCAGACCCTTCAACTTCAAGAGTAATAGTTTTTCCAGTTAACGTTTTAACAAATACTTGCATACCACCTCTTAATCTTAAGACCAAGTGAAGTGTAGATTCTTTTTGAATATTATAATCAGCTAAAGTACGACCATCTTCTAATTGTTTTCCTGCAAAAATTAATCGTTGTTGATCAGGTGGAATACCTTCCTTGTCTTGAATCTTTTGTTTTACTTGTTGGATAGAATCAGAACCTTCAACTTCAAGCGTAATAGTTTTTCCAGTTAACGTCTTAACGAATACTTGCATGCCTCCTCTTAATCTTAAGACCAAATGAAGTGTAGATTCTTTCTGAATATTATAATCAGCTAAAGTACGACCATCTTCTAATTGTTTTCCTGCAAAAATTAATCGTTGTTGATCAGGTGGAATACCTTCCTTGTCTTGAATCTTTTGTTTTACTTGTTGG
>Ga0116192_1001542_pt1 | contig 16060 bp, 11 predicted proteins | sample AD_UKC113_MetaG_FD_89876 | JGI IMG/M metagenome (GOLD analysis project Ga0116192, IMG submission 89876) | Active sludge microbial communities of municipal wastewater-treating anaerobic digesters from Hong Kong - AD_UKC113_MetaG | ecosystem: Engineered > Bioreactor > Anaerobic > Digestate... | reverse complement strand
TACCATGGCGGCCGCTGAAATGAGCGTGGCCCTGATATATGCTTTGTTCAGAAATATTCCTCAGGCCTATCATGCGGCAAAGAACAAGGACTTCCGCAGAAATAAGTTTGTGGGTGAAGAACTGGACGGAAAGATTGCCGGTGTCATCGGCCTTGGAAAGATTGGTTCCATTGTGGCCAAGAAGCTCATGGGCGCCGGCATGAAGGTCATTGGCTATGATCCCTATATCACCGACGAGCGCTGCAATCAACTGGGCGTTACCCGTATCGAGAACCTTGACGACCTTTTAAAGCAGGCCGACCTGGTGACCCTGCATATTCCCAAGACTCCCGAGAGCAAGAACCTCATTGGCGAACGCGAGATCAAGCTCTGCAAGAAGGGCGTGCGCATTGTCAATGTGGCCCGCGGCGGTATGCTGGACGAGAAGGCCCTGTATGATGCCATCGTATCGGGTCATGTGGCCGGAGCCGCCCTGGACGTTCAGGAGGTAGAGCCCAACTTCAACAAGGCTCCCGAGGAACAGGATTACTGGAATCCCCTGCTGGATCTGGATCAGGTCATCTTTACACCCCACCTGGGCGCATCCACCAAAGAGGCCAACCTTAACTGCTCCTTAGGTGTTGCAAAGGCTGTGGAAGCCGTATTGAATGGTGAACTGGTGGCTGCGGTCAATATGCCGCCCATTGCCGGCGATTTATCCGAGCTCAAGCCCTACATCAGCCTGGGTGAAAAGCTGGGTGCCATCTATTATCAGGCCGAGAAGGAAAGGGTCAACAAGATCGAGATTGTCTACAGCGGCGATTTGGTGGATAAGCCTACCAAGCCCATTACTCTGGCCATTGTCAAGGGCTTCCTGTCAGTCATCAGCCAGTCCGAGGTCAACTATGTCAACGCCGCCCTGAAGCTCAGCGAGTTTGGGGTTGAGCTTGTTGAAAGCAAATCCAGCCAGTTGGATAAATATACTAATCTTATCACCGTCAAATTCTATCGCAGCACCGGCAAGCCCATTGCGGTTTCGGGAACCGTCTTTGCCAAGGACGCCATCCGTCTGGTGGACTTCTTTGGCTACAAGCTGGACTTCGAACCCACCAACTATGTGCTGGCCCTCCAGAACAAGGATGTGCCCGGCATCATCGGTAAAGTGGGAACCCTGCTTGGTGAGAACAACATCAATATCGGCGCCATGCAGTGGGGCCGCAGCACCAAGGAAAACAAGGCTGTTTCCTTTGTCAGTGTGGACAGCGAGGTTTCCGATGAGCTGGTTGAAAAGCTGCGCAATATTGACGGTGTGCTGAAGGTATCCAGACTGAATTTCTAATCGAAGGAGGGTGTGCATTTGGATCAGCATCTTAAGAGTATTTTGGATATAAAAATCCGGAAGACCCTGGAGAATCTGGAGAAGAACAATATGGTGGCCTTCTATGTGGAAACCAGGGATCAGGTGGTGCCCAAGATTGCCGAGCTTCTCAAAAAGGGAGATACGGTCAGTGTGGGCGGCTCCATGTCCTTGTTTGAAGCAGGTGTTATTGATCATCTGCGCAGCGGCCGCTATAACTTCCTGGATCGCTATGCCGAGGGCCTGACCCGGGAACAGATGCAGGAGATTTACAGAAAGTCCTTCTTTGCCGACGGATACATAACCAGCACCAATGCCATCACTGAAAACGGCGAGCTTTACAATGTGGACGGCAATGGCAACCGGGTTGCGGCCATGATCTACGGGCCCCAGAGTGTCATTGTGGTAGCCGGCATCAACAAGCTGGTACGGGACATTGATGAGGCGGTTGAAAGGGTGAAGAACATTGCGGCTCCGGCCAACAATGTCCGCCTTAGTACCAAAACCCCCTGTATCAAGACAGGAACCTGTATGTCCTGCAAGAGTGACCAGCGCATCTGCTGTTCCTATGTGGTCTTGGGACATCAGCGCAACAAGGACCGCATCAAGGTGATTCTGGTGGGCGAGCCCTTAGGATACTGAGCATAAACATCACCCTATATGAGCATCATTGTACGAAAGCAGGTCTGTTGAATTTGACCTGCTTTTTTACCGTTCCGGCCATAATTTGCAATCAATTGACCACTTTTTATAGGTCAGGGTTTATGCTATAGTGATTGAAGTAGACTCAAAACCCCCCAATGCATAATCTTAAGGAGGAATTACCTTTGAACTATAAAATCGGCCTGATATCCTTAGGGTGCCCCAAGAACCTGGTGGACAGCGAGATTATTTTAGGCTCCCTGAAGGAAGCAGGATTTCAGTTAACCGGGCAGCATGACCAGGCCCATGTCCTCATTGTCAACACCTGTGCTTTTATCGGCGATGCCAAGATAGAAGCGGTCACCGCCATTCTTGAAGCCGCCCGCTATAAAGAGGAGGGGCAGCTTAAGGTGCTCATTGTTACAGGCTGTATGGCTGAGCGCTATAAGAACGAGATTCTCACCGAGATTCCCGAGGTGGATATTGTGGTGGGTACGGGCAGCATCGGTGAAATGACCAACATCATCAAAGAGCGCCTTCGCAAGGAAGAAAGCGAAAAGGACACGCCCGGAAGCCTGGTTCAGGAGCTGTATGCGGCCATTCCCAATGATGTGGACTATCTGGACGCAACCCGCCTCATCGCTGATGATAAGCCCTATACCTATCTTAAAATTGCCGAGGGCTGCAGCAACCACTGCACCTACTGCATTATTCCCAGCTTAAGAGGGGACTATAGAAGCAGACCCATGGAGAGCATTGTCAAGGAGGCCCAGAGCCTGGCCAGTCATGGCAAGTCGGAGCTCATTCTGGTGGCCCAGGACGTAACCCGGTATGGCACCGACATCTACGGCGAAAAGCGCCTGGTTCCGCTTGTTCAGGCCTTAAGCGCCCTGGAGGGTGTCAAGCGGATTCGGCTTTTATACTGCTATCCCGAGCTCATTGATGATGCCCTCATCGAAGAGATGCGCGCCAATCCCAAGCTGTGCAAGTATCTGGACATTCCCATCCAGCATATCTCCGACAGAATGCTGAAGATGATGGGCCGACGCGGTACCGGGGAGTATATCCGGACACTGCTTGACAAAATCAGAAGCCGCATTCCCGGTGTGGTTCTGAGAACCTCCCTGATTGCGGGCTTCCCGGGAGAGACCGAGGAAGATTTCCAGGAGCTCTGTAAGTTCGTGGAGGAATGCCATTTTGAGCATCTGGGTGCCTTTGCCTACTCCAAGGAAGAGGGAACGGCGGCCTATAAAATGAAGGGCCATCTGCCCAAAAAGGTCAAGGAATTGCGCCGCAATATGCTCATGGCCCTGCAGCAGAAAAACGTGGCCCAATATAATAGTTCCCGAATGGGCAAGGTTTATGATACAATGGTCGATGGAGTGGCAGAGGATGGTATTTTCTATGTGGGAAGATCCTACGCTGAAACTCCCGATATTGACCCGTTGATCTATTTTACTTCCACAGAGCCTCTGGAAAAGGGCATGATTGTGCCCGTGCGGATTCTCTGTGCCGAAGAATACGACTTGATTGGTCAGGCAGAGCTTAATGGATAAGGTGAATAAGATGAATCTTCCCAATAAAATATCATTGTTCAGAATCCTGGCAACCCCGGTGTTCCTGTTTTTTCTGGTTCCCGGCTGGTTCGGCCAGTTCCTGGGCCTCGCTCAATGGGGCCGATACGCCGCGGCAGCCATTTTCGTCATCGCCGCCATTACCGATATGGTGGATGGAAAAATCGCGCGCAAGTACAACCAGATCTCGGAATTGGGCAAGTTCCTGGATCCCATCGCCGATAAACTGCTGGTCACTGCCGCTTTGGTGGCCCTGATTATGACCGATGGTCTTTCGGTCTGGGTGGTGTTCATTATTCTGGCCCGTGAGTTCATTGTCACAGGCTTCCGCATTGTGGCCGTAGGGCAGGGTGTGGTCATTGCCGCCGACAAATGGGGAAAGATTAAGACGGTTCTGCAGATTGTGGCCATTGTGGCCATCCTTATCAGAGATTTTCCCGTATCCCTGATTGTGGATATTCCCATCGGCATGCCCCTCATGTATGTGGCCATGGTCATGACCATTATCTCAGGCTTTAACTATGTGGCCAAAAATATTAAGGTATTGACGTCAAGCCGATAAATAAAGGGATAGGCAATACCGGGACGTGAAATAATAATGCCATAGTCTCTTTACATGATTATGGTATTATGCTAGAATATCAAGGATTGTGTGAACCGAATGCGCGGTTAAAGGTGGCTCCGACCTTTTACTGGGCCTTCGGCAATTGTTTGAAAGGAGTAATGATTATGGCAAGAATGGATAAGCAGACCATTATTGCGACCTATGCCACCCACGAAGGTGACACCGGGTCCCCCGAGGTACAGATCGCACTTCTCACTGACAGGATCAACCACCTCAACGAGCACTTGAAAAAACATAAGAAGGATCACCACTCCCGTCGTGGACTTCTCAAAATGGTTGGTGCAAGAAGAGGCCTCCTGAACTACCTCATGAAGAAGGACATCAACAGATACCGTGAGATCTGTGCAAAGCTTGAAATCAGAAAGTAAGTAAGGGGCGGTTCATTCCGCCCTTTTTCTTCAAAAAATAAAACTATTATCAAAGCGATTTCTGTGGGTCACGGGCAACAGAAGATCAGAGAAGAGGTGTTCAAGACTTGAGCTCCTGTTCCCTGACCTTTTGTCCCTGACTTGACGTTATTTTGCAATTTGATTTTTATTGATCATGCGCAAAATAACTACAGGAATCGGAGAAAAGGAGTACAGTATATGAAAAAAGTCTTTAAAACAGAAGTGGCTGGCCGCCCTCTTTCTATCGAAGTGGGCCAGTTGGCGCAGCTTTCCAATGGTTCAGCGCTGGTGCGCTATGGCGACACAGTGGTATTGTCCAATGCCGTTGCTTCCAAACAACCCCGTGAAGGTATCGATTTCTTCCCTCTCAGTGTGGACTATGAGGAGAAGCTCTACGCCGTAGGTAAGATCCCAGGCGGCTTTATTAAACGCGAAGGCAAGCCCACAGAAAAGGCTATTCTGGTATCCCGCGTTATTGACAGACAGATGCGCCCCAGATTCCCCAAGGATCTGAGAAATGACGTGGCCATTGTCAATACAGTGCTTTCGGTGGAGCAGGACAACTCCCCCGAGTTTGCATCCATTATCGGTACCGTTGTGGCCCTGTGCATTTCCGATATCCCCTTCAACGGCCCCATCGCCGGTGTTATTCTCGGTCTTGTGGACGGTGAAGTGGTCATCAACCCCACCACCGAACAGCGTGCCAAGAGTGATATGTATGTCACCCTTTCGGCTGACAAGGAAAAGATCGTCATGATCGAGGCCGGGGCTAATCAGGTACCCGATGAGGTCATGCTGGACGCCATCAAGAAGGGTCATGAAGAGATTAAGCGCCTCATTGAGTTTATCGAGGGCATTGTCAAAGAGGTTGGCAAGCCCAAGTTCGAATATGAGCCCGTCAAGGTTCCCGATGAGATTTGGGATGCCGTTTATGAGCTTGCCAAGGACGACATGAAGGCAGCCCTCCTGAATTCCGATAAGGAAACCCGGGACAATCAGGTGGACGCTGTTTGCGCCATGGTCCAGGAAAAGCTGGCCGAAACCTTCCCCGAGCAGAAAACTCAGATTGCCGATGCTTTGTACAAGCTTCAGAAGAAGATTGTAAGAACCATGCTGCTTGAAGAGCATAAGCGTGTGGACGGCCGTTCCTTAATGGAAATTCGTCCCCTTCACGCCGAAGTGGGTCTGCTTCCCAGAACCCACGGCTCAGCCCTCTTCCAGCGCGGTCAGACCCAGGTGCTGACCAATGTAACCCTCGGCCCCTTAGGCGAAGGTCAGAAGCTGGACGGTGTGGATCTGGAAGAAGAAAAGCGCTATATGCATCACTATAACTTCCCGCCCTATTCGGTGGGCGAGGCCAAGACCTCCAGAGGCCCCGGCCGTCGTGAAATTGGTCACGGCGCCCTTGCCGAAAGAGCCCTTGAGCCCGTTATCCCCAGCGAGGAAGAATTCCCCTATGCCATCCGTCTGGTATCCGAGGTGCTCATGTCCAATGGCTCCACCTCCCAGGGCAGTGTGTGCGCCAGCACCCTGGCTCTGATGGATGCAGGCGTGCCCATTAAGGCCCCTGTGGCCGGTATCTCCTCCGGTCTCGTTGTGGACGAGGAGAACCCCGACAGATTCATCACCTTCATGGACATTCAGGGCATTGAGGACTTCTTCGGCGATATGGACTTTAAGGTGGCCGGTACCAAGAAGGGTATTACCGCCATTCAGGTGGATATTAAGGTGGACGGTCTTTCCTATGAAATCATCCGCCAGGCCTTTGAGATTACCAAGAAAGGGCGCTTCCAGATTCTTGACGAGTGCATGCTGCCGGTAATTGCCGAGCCCAGGCCTTCTCTGTCACCCTATGCGCCCAAGATTTATCAGACCAAGATTGATCCCGACAAGATCCGTGAGGTTATTGGACCCGGTGGTAAGGTCATCAACAAGATTATCGCCGATACCGGGGTTAAGATTGATATTGAGGATGACGGTTCGGTCTATGTGGCCACCTCCGATGAGGCAGCCGGCTTGAAGGCCATCCGGATTATCGAGGGTATTGCCGGTAATGTGGAAATCGGTTCTGTCTTTATGGGTAAGGTGACAAGGCTCATGAACTTCGGTGCTTTTGTTGAATTCCTGCCCGGCAAGGAAGGCCTTGTCCACATCTCCAAGCTGGACAGCAAGCGCGTCAACAAGGTTGAAGACGTGGTCAGCGTGGGCGATGAGGTCCTTGTTAAGGTCATGGAAATTGACAAGCAGGGAAGAATCAACCTCTCCAGAAAGGACGCCCTGGCCGATAATAATTCCAACAAAAAGGAAGAAAACGAATAATATTTTGATGCAAATTTAAGCAGAAACCCACTTAGTTAGAGTGCTCTACCTAAGTGGGTTTTTTATGTTTTATTGCCCTTATAAAGCCCCCTGATGCAAAAAGCCTATAAAAGGACCCCCTATTGCCTTGGGCTGAAATGTGCTATGATGTAATATACCGTTATGAAGGCGTTAATTCTGTGGCAGCAGGCAGCGAGCATATGCTCATGGTTCTACGAGGTGGATTTAGAAGAATGCGTCTGAAAAGAGTGAAAGCGATACTCCCCTCCAGCTTAAGATGGAACAGCCTATTTGTGGTGATGGCCTCCACGACCACCTTAATTGCCGTGGCCGCAGTGCTGATCATTACCTTTACCATGAACAACCGCTTCAATGAATCCATCGACTTTACCACCGAGCAGAATCATACCCAAATCGTGGACAATGTGTCCAACAGCATTGACAGCTATCTTAAGGAGATGCTCTCCATTGCAGATACCATTTCAGAGCTGCTGGAGGATTATGATCCCAATAAAGCCCTCAATTTTTATCATTTTGTGCTGCGTGATGATATAGACACCATTGCTGTTTTCAATGCCCAGGGCGAACTGGTCATGAAAACCGATTCCCGCAAACTTAAGGAAAATGTGGATATCAAGCGTCAGAACTGGTTCCGCAGTGTGGCGCCTGCCAGCCGCATGTATGTATTTACCGCGCCCCATGTTCAGCTTCTGTATAAAGGGGAATACCGCTGGGTCATTTCGCTGAGCAAGGGTGTGGAATGGACTGAAGGGAACCAAAGGCAGCAGGGGATTATCCTGGTTGACCTGAACTTTAACAATATCAAGGAGCTTTGCTCCAAGGAGCTCGGTGAAAAAGGCTATCTTTACATCATTGATAAAAACGGCAAGCTCATCTACCATCCCCGTCAGCAGATTATCTATGCGGGTATCGGGGACAAAACCATACCCATGGCCTCCGCCCTTAAGGACGGCAGCCAGATCTTTACCAATGAAGGCGGACGAACCCTCATCAGCGTTAAAACCTTAAAAAATGCGGATTGGCGCATTGTAGGCGTCAGCCAGCTCAACGGCTTTCTGACCTTTGACGAGGAACTGCGGCATTTTATCCTGCTCATTGTCATTGTGGTGGTGCTGCTGATTATCCTGCTGTCGGTGATTATGTCCTTCTTTATCACAAGCCCCATGAACCGGCTGATGCGACTGATGGGAGACATTGAAAATGAAAACTTCAGCACCTTCTACGCGCCGCGGGGGATCTATGAGGTTAAGGAGCTGTCCTTTGCCTTCAATCAGATGGTGTATAAAATAAAACGGCTCATGGAGCAGGTGGTGGAGGAACAGAAGCTGCTTCGCAAGAGCGAGATGAAGGCCCTGCAGGCTCAGATAAACCCCCACTTTCTGTACAATACCCTGGACTCCATTATGTGGATGGCCGAGAGCGGTGACCAGCAGAATGTGGTGAAAATGATCTCAGCGCTGGCCCGGTTCTTCCGGCTATCCTTGAGCGGGGGCCGGGAAGCCATTGGGGTGGAGGACGAGCTAAAGCATGTGGAAACCTATCTGATTATCCAGAAAATGCGGTACAATGACCAGTTCGACTATGAAATCACTTTTGATGAGGCCGCATTGCAATGCAAGACCCTTAAAATTGTGCTGCAGCCCATTGTTGAGAATGCTATTATCCATGGGGTGGGTAATCTTCCCTACAAGGGTATGATCCATATTCACGCCGGTATCCGGGACGACAGGCTGGTCTTTGAGGTGAAGGATAATGGCTTTGGCATGAGCCCCGAGAAAATGGAGCGTATTTTAGAGGAAAAGCCCTCCACCAAGTCGGGTATCGGGGTCTATAATGTCAATCAGCGTATTCAGCTCATGTATGGTCAGGAATACGGCCTACATTTTGAGAGCAGGCCCGATGAGGGGACAACGGTACGTATTGTCCTGCCTTTGCAGAATGGGCAGCAAGCGGAAGTGAAAAAATAAAGCTGCTCTAGCCATAAACAGATAAAGTCAAGCATCAGGTCATAGATGGCAACATATATGACAGCATATATGACAGTCGGAGAAATGAGGAGGCCCATGAAGAAAAGGATTTGCTGTATTCTTTTGATTTTAGTCCTGGCATTCAGCCTGGGCGCTTGCAGCGCAGTGCAGAAGAAGTATACCATCGACCTTATTGTCAAGTCCACCAACTCGGACTTTTGGGTCAGTGTATACGATGGCGCCAAAACGGCGGGCGCTGAGCACAATATTGACCTGCGCTTTTTAGGGCCTATGAATGAGGAGGAATACAAGCTGCAGACATCCATCTTCGCCCAGAGCATCCTGAGCCAGCCCGATGCCATCATCCTGGCAGCAGGCGATTACGATCTTATGGCCGAGTGGGTGGAAAGGGCAGAGGCTAAGAACATTCCGGTCATTTTGGTGGATTCGGGTGTCAACAGCGATAAGTGGATTTCCTTTATATCCACCGATAATTATAAAGCCGGAGAGGTTCTGGCCCGGGAGGTGGAGAAACGGGTGGGCGGCACCGCTGAAATAGGTGTCATCAGCTTCGTCAAGAACTCCCTGCCGGCCATGGAACGTTTCGCGGGCTTTAATGACTATATCCAGAACAGCACCCAGATGAGAGTCGCTGATATGGCTTACTGTGGTTCCGATATTGATAAGGCCGAGCAGCTTGTCCGAGAGATGGTGGTCAGGCACCCTGATATTAAGGTCATTGCGGGCTTGAATGCCCAGTCGGCCACCGGAGCGGCCCGGGCGCTGGAGGCCCTGGATCGCAGCGACATCTTCCTGGCCGGTATCGATTGTACCGTGGAGGAAGCCGACTATGTGGAGCGGGGGATACTGGATGTGGCTGTGTTGCAAAACCCCTATCTCATGGGCTATTACAGCGTGGAAACCGCTTTCAAAACCCTAAAGGGGAAGCGGGTAGAACGGAATATATACACCGAAGTCTACGTCATCGACAAGGACAACATCTTTTCCGAGGAATATCAGCGGCTGATCTTCCCCTTCTATTAAGCATCTTGGGCTTAATTAACCTAACCTGTACCAATTCTATGTAAAACTATCACAGTCGTTTTTTCAATTATTATCAATCGTTTTTTCAATTCTTTATCCCACCATATTGGAGTATCCTAAACATGTGAAACGTTTCGTTTAGGAAAACACAGAGTATATGGTGGGAGGTAAAATCAATGACCGAACTGCTCAGAATGTGTGGCATCTCAAAGTCATTTCCCGGTGTTAGGGCCTTGAGCAATGTGAGCCTGTCCCTTAACGCTGGTGAGGTCCACGCTTTGTGCGGGGAAAATGGCGCCGGAAAATCCACATTAATGAAAATTCTCTCCGGTGTTCATCAGGCGGATGAAGGCGATATTTTCATTGAAGGTAAGAAGGTTTCCATAGATAATACAAAAAAGGCGCAGCAACTTGGTATCAGTATTATTTTTCAGGAGTTTAACCTGTGTCCCCATTTGACGGTGGCCGATAATATCTGGCTGGACCGTCAGCCTAAAACAGGCCCCTTTGTAGACGACAAGAAGCTGATTGAGAAAACCCAGCAGATTCTTGACGAGCTTGGCCTGTCCATTAATCCCAAAGCCCTGGTCCGCTCCTTAAGCGTGGCAGAGCAGCAAATGGTGGAAATCGCCAAGGCCATATCCTTTAATTCCAAGATTCTTATATTGGACGAGCCCACAGCGGCACTGACCCAGTCCGAGATAGACAGTCTGTTCAACATCATCTATAAGCTGAAGGCCAAGGGTGTTGGAATGGTATATATCTCGCATCGTCTGGAGGAGCTGGCCCGGATAGCCGATCGTGTTTCGGTCATACGCGATGGTGAATATATCGGTACATATCCTTACAAGGAAGTCACCATTGACACCTTGGTCCATTTGATGGTGGGACGTGAACTGAACAATAAGTATCCCGTTTATCAAAGGAAAATCGGCAAGGTCCTGTTCGAGGCACGAAATATCGCCAGCAATAAGGTGGATGTGGAACATATTCAGGTTCACGCCGGTGAAATCCTGGGCATTGCAGGACTGATGGGCGCAGGGCGCACCGAGTTGGCAAGGGCCATATTCGGAGCCGACAAGACCTTCCATAAGGAGGTCTTTGTAGACGGCAAGCTGGTTGAAATCAACAGCATCACCTCAGCCATCAAAAACGGCATCGGCTATATTACCGAGGACCGGAAAAAGGATGGCCTGGCGCTGAATATGACCGTTGAACGAAACGTCAACATGGCCTTTATCTCCAACCTGTGCAAAAAAGGCTTCGTTAACGAGAGCGCGGCTAAGACCAACGCTGATAAATACATTAACAGTCTTCGCATCAAAACGCCAAGCATGTTCCAAAAAACACGGAATCTCTCGGGCGGCAATCAGCAGAAAATCGTGCTTGCCAAATGGCTGTGCAATGATATCAAGGTGCTTATCTTTGACGAACCCACACGCGGTATAGATGTTGGTGCCAAATATGAGATTTACGAGCTCATGAACCGGCTCAGTGATAACGGTGTTGCCATTATCATGATCTCCTCCGACTTACAGGAGATTCTGGGCATGAGCGACCGGATTGCGGTGATGTGCAACGGTAGAATCAGCGGCGTGCTCAATCGTGAAGAAGCGACACAGGAGAAGATCCTGCGTTATGCAACAGGATTATGTGATGAAGAAGGAAAGGGTGCTTAATGATGAGTAGCAAAGTAGAGACTGCCAAAAACGGCCTGTTTAAAAACAGAAGCGAGTTTTTACAAAAGTTTTTGGCATTCGGTGTTCTGATTTTTCTCTGTATTTTCTTTGGTGTTTTGACCGGGGGTAACTTCCTCCAAATTGACAATCTGCTGACCATTGCGCTTCAGGTAACACCCTATGCCATTTTGGGATTCGGCCTTACCTTTGTACTGATAACCGGCGGAACTGACCTGTCTGCAGGTTCGGTGCTCGGCTTCGGCGGTATTGTCTGTGCCAAGGCCATCACACTGGGCTTCAGCATTCCCGTGGCCATTCTGATTGGTATACTGACGGGCGTACTGGCAGGCCTCATCAATGGTTTATTTATCACCAAGCTCAATGTTACACCGTTTATTGCCACTCTGGGTACACAGTATGCCTTCCGCGGCCTCACCCAGCTTGTGGGCCAGGGAAAGCCCGTATCCATCCGTGCTTTGGGTGATGAGCAGATTACTAAGGTATTCCAGTTCATGGGCGGCGGTACCGTATTCGGAAAGATACCCTTCCCAACCATCATTATGCTCATCACCGCCACTATCCTCGGCATTGTCCTGTCCAAGACAGGCTACGGACGACGCCTGTTTGCGGTAGGCTCTAATGAAGAGGCAGCAAGACTGTCGGGCATCAATGTTGTCAAAACCAAGCTCACAGCCTATATCATCTGCGGTGCAACATCGGCCATGGCCGGTATCCTTCTGGCAGCTCGTCTGGCTTCGGCACAGTCCAATGCAGGCTCCGGCTATGAGCTGGAGGGTATTGCAGCAGCCGTTATCGGCGGTACTTCGGTTATCGGCGGCGAAGGCGGCATATTGGGAACTGTTATCGGTGCATTCGTTATGGGCGTTCTGCGAAACGGCCTGAACCTTTTGAAGGTGGATGCCTTCGTACAGATGGTTATTATCGGTACCATCATCGTTCTGGGTGTATGGTATGACACCTCCAGAAGAAAAAAGCAAGCTGAATCCATTAAACCCGTCAAAAACTGCGAAAGCAGTAAATAATACAAAATAAGGAGAGGAAATCTATGAAAAAGTTTTTTAGCATTTTCCTGACATGCCTGCTGGTAGCTGCTATGCTGGTAGGTTGCGGGGCAACCGGGAACACTGGAAACAATTCGTCCAATAATGGCACACCTTCCAGCACACCGGCCAACAATTCCGGAAACGACAAGGTCATCAAGATCGCTCTGGTCACCAAGATGGTGGATTCTCCCTACTGGCAGACCGTGAAGAAGGCTGCAGAAGCAAAGGCCAAGGAACTTGGCAATGTGGAAATCACTCACCTTGGACCACCCACCGAGGCCGACATCGACAAGCAGGTACAGATTGTTGAAACATGTATCAACGACGACTACGATGGCATCATCCTCGCAGCCTGTGACAAGGATGCTCTGGTTGAGCCCGTAAGAAAGGCCAAAGAGGCTGGTATCCCTGTAATCATGATCGACTCCGGTATTTCTGAACCCATTTACGATGCCTTCCTGGCAACCAACAACGTACAGGCCGGTGCAGAATGCGCCAAGCTGATGGCTGAGCTCATCGGCGGCAAGGGCCAGGTTGCTATCATCAACTTCGCTGCTGGTACTCAGACTGCTGTAGACAGAGAGACCGGCTTTACCCAGGAGATCAAGAACAACTACCCCGACATTGAGATTGTAGGCGTTCAGTACTGCAATTCCGACCCCACTGTTGCAGCCAACCAGGCCACCGACTTCATCTCCGCATATCCCGGTCTGAAAGGTATTTGGGGCGCCAATGACCAGTCTGCCATCGGTGTGGCTCAGGCCGTTACCGAGCAGGGCAAGACCGAGAGCGTTATGGTTGTCGGCTTCGATAACTCCGATGACATCAAGGCTGGTTTAAAGTCTGGCACCATCAAGGGTACTGCTGTTCAGATGCCTACCACCATGGGCGCTCAGGGCGTTCAGTTAGTGGTTGATATTCTCGGCGGCAAGGCTCCTGCCAGCAAGGACGTTGACACCGGTGTAACCATGGTTACCACAGAAAACATGAACGATGAGAAAATGCAAGCCATTCTGAACCAATAATCTACAAAACTGATGTTTCTTCCCCTGTCTGAAAAGGCAGGGGAAGAAGCTATCTGGCTGAATTAGCGCTCTGAGTTTACCCATTAAGATAGAGAAAAAAGATCGGGGTGTAAATCGTTGAGACATTTAAGGCATGATAAAATAAAAACCTTGAAAGAGCAGACAGAAAACAGAGGGATTCAAAAAGGACCTGGCTTCATGCACACCATTAAGGGCAAGCTGGTGCTGGGATTCACAGCTATTGTGCTCATCATGAGCATCATAAGCCTTGCTTCATTTTTTGCCATGCGCGTCTTCATGCTGAAGCTTGACAATATGGTCCGGACGACGATTTCAGCCAATGAGATCAATAATGCCCTGTCCAGAATACCCGAGCATGTGACCTCCTATATCAATGACACCGATCGGAGGCAGGGCAGCAGGCTGTCGGCAGAGGCTGAGGCCATTAATTCCCATATTGCTTTACTGAAGGATACCGTTTCCGACCAGACTGTTTTGGAGAATCTGGAGTCGGTGGAACGTTTTTTCCAATCCATTCAGGAAGACATTGAGGGCATTTACAATGCCAATACCAAGGAAAAGGCGCTGGAATACAGCGGACATATCAAGACCCTGGTCAATCTCTCGTCTTCCAGCATTGACAAGATGATTACGGCTGAACTGAACAATCAGCGCGTCATTAAAGAGCAGCTCAGCAAACAGGCCAATACGCTGGGGCTGGTTGCCCTTATGGTCATTGCAATTGTCAGCGCTGTCAGCATCCTATTATCGGCACTCTATGCCGGGAAAACAGGCGGGATCATCAGAAAGCTCTCCCGGTGCGCACAGAATATTGCGGAGGGCAACTTAAGCTTTGAGCCCATCAGCGTCAGCACTAAGGATGAGTTGGATATTCTGGCCCAGAGCTTCAACAAGATGCTGTCCAACTTAAGCGCGGTTATCAGCAAGATCAGGGACATCAGCGATACGGTGGCCCATTCGGCCGACTCCCTGAAAGCAGGGACCGAGCAGAATACCAAGGCCATTGAGCAGGTCTCGGTTTCTGTACAGCAGGTTTCCCAGGGCGCGTCCGAACAGTCCGAGCAATGCAGAATGACCATGGAGGTTGTAAAAGGCCAGGGGTCAAGGTTTGAACGGATTTATGAGAACTCCAGGATCGTGCTGGAGACCTCGATGGAGGCCGATGATGCCGCTCAGAACGGCAATCAGAAGGTGGGCCAGCTCATCGGGCAGATAGGCATTATCCGGGATAAAATTGTCAACACACAGCAAGTCACCACAGCCTTGAAGGAACAGTCCCAGGAGATTAAGATCATACTGGATACCATCACCGGCATTGCAGCACAGACCAATCTTCTGGCCCTTAACGCGGCCATTGAAGCCGCAAGAGCCGGTGAACACGGCAAGGGCTTTTCGGTAGTGTCCGAGGAGATACGAAAGCTTGCCGAGGCCTCGACCCATGCGGTCAAGGAGATATCGGAGATGCTCAATGACATACAGAAGAAAACAGATCTGGCTGTTGACAGCATGACCCAGGGCGTTCATGAGGTCATGGAAGGCACCCAGATGGCTGAGGCGGCAAAGCAGGCCTTTGGCGATATTGTGAGCACCAGCCATGAGGTGGACATCCAGGTCAGGCAGATTGTTGAGGAAATTGAGCAGTCGGTGGAAGAGGTCAAGAAAGTGGAAGAGATGAGCCGCATCATCTATAGTGTGGCAGAACAGTTCATGTCCGAAAGCCAGGAGGTGGCCGCCTCCATTGAGGAGCAGACGGCAGGCCATGAGGAAATTGCAGCGCTTGCGGCCATGCTTTCCAGCTCGGCGGATGACTTAAAGGATGCGGTGAACGGATTTATGCTGTAATATTGATATAGAGTGCTTTGCTCATGGGCTTAAAAAAGGACGGAGGCTTCTGAATGTATAAGCTGATTTTTGCAGATGATGAGGCACTGGTAAGAAACAATGTATCAAGGCTGGTTCGCTGGGAAGAAAACGGGTTCCAGCTTGTGGGATGCTGTTCCAACGGCCACGAGCTCTTGGAAATGGTGGAGAAGGATCCGCCCGACCTTGTTATTACCGATATCAATATGCCCTTTATCAGCGGACTTGATGTGGCCCGTCAGTTGAGAAGCGATTTTCCCACGGTCAAGATCATCTTCCTGACGGGGTATGATGACTTCAATTATGCCAAGCAGGCCATTGACCTGAATGTCACAAAGTATATCCTGAAGCCTGTCAGTGCGGAAGAGCTGACATCCTGCCTCGCCGAAGTGAAGAAGCTGTTGGACAACGAGCATATGCAAAGCCGCAATCTGGCATCTTTGAAAAGCTTCTACAGCCAAAATAAGTCGGTGATGCAGAATTCCTTCATCAAC
>Ga0116192_1001540_pt1 | contig 16067 bp, 14 predicted proteins | sample AD_UKC113_MetaG_FD_89876 | JGI IMG/M metagenome (GOLD analysis project Ga0116192, IMG submission 89876) | Active sludge microbial communities of municipal wastewater-treating anaerobic digesters from Hong Kong - AD_UKC113_MetaG | ecosystem: Engineered > Bioreactor > Anaerobic > Digestate... | reverse complement strand
CTGAAGCAAGAAATCCTATCTGGCTATATTTCTTTAACTTGCTTTTCCTAAGAAGAAGCATAGTTAAAAATGCCGTAGACACTCCACCAACAATAAAAGATATTAGATAGAAAAGTTGCCCTAAAAGCCAATTTGGAAGTAAAGGTTCAAATACTGCAAACATTGCTGAACGAAAGATATCAGCCTGCTCACTATCTGATGGGGTACCTAAAACACGATAGCTTCTCCAAGCAGGAGAAAGAAGATATCTTTCTACAGATAGAGTAGGATTAAGTTCTGGAGAATAATTATCATTAGATAAAATATATTTTCCCCATTTAATTGATAGACAAGACATAACTATAAGCAGAAGTATCAGCAAAATTTGTCCGTATTTTTTCTTGAACACGGAAACTACTTTCTTGTACATGTCGGACATACTCTAAAGTATATCAAATTACACATATTTTCCAAACATATGAATATTGCAAAAAGGCTTAAAGTATTAGATAATAGCGGTCTAAGCATTTATGTTTAGTTCGTTACAATTCCCTATGCCATATCAGTGAATAATTTCCTGAGACATATGGAAAATACAGCATGCAGTTAAATAAGGAGAATTTATGAATACAGCAAGCAGTTGGGAAAATGTTGCAGAAGAGTTGGCAGGAATAACAGCACAGCTTGTGCAAACAAGTGAGCAGTCATCTATTTTGGAGAAAAGATCACATAGATGTTGTAATCTTGGAAATTTGGATGTTTACGATATCGTAAGGGAAAGATGCTATATGATTGAGCAACAAATTACATTTATTTCTCAAAATATTCAAACTATTATTCGATTGACTGACAAATAGAAGAAAGCTTTTAAACTCCGGCATTGTTAATGCAATTTGTAAAATATATTTAACCGCATGCCGGAGTTCCTTTACTGATACTTGACATATATTTTCACAAACCATATTCTATTATTATCAATCTGCCTGTAAGTGCCTTTCTATATAGGTAGTAGATAATAAAATAATGTATTTATTTACTATGAATGAACCATCTGGTCCGGAATCTTCTGATGCTTTGTTGTATGGTCCAACAACTTCTTCTACAAGCAGAAGTGATGGAACAAGAGAGGGAATCTCTTCAGAACAAACTCCTCAGCCATCAAATAATCAAGTAGATTCGAAGAATGTGTCAGAAGTTGCACATTCTACTTCCTCCCCTCAAGAAACAGCACAAGCATCCGATAATAGACAACCTGAACCAAGAGTCTCTGTTACTGCACAACAGGAAGCTAATCCAGAGAATGTCCAAGCACAGGCTGTAGCTGGAAGAGCAGGTGCACAGGAAAGTGCATCACAACAACAGAAAGCATCTGATGTTTTGTTGTATGGTCCAACAACTTCTTCTACAATCAGAAGTGATGGAACAAGAGAGGGAATCTTTGCAGAGCCAACTCCTCAGCCATCAAGTAATCAGGTAGATTTGAATAATGTGTCAGAAGTTGCACATTTTACTTCCTCCCCTCAAGAAGCAGCACAAGCATTCGATAATAGGCAACCTGTACTAGGAGTCTTTGTTACTGCACAACAAAAAGCTAATCCAGAGAATGTTCAAGCACAGACTGTAGCTGGGAGAACAGTTGCACAGGAAAGTAGGACACAACAACAGAAAGCACCTCATTCAACTTTGCAAAATATTGAGAGATTTGCATCACAACATGATGTATTAAAAGAAGCAGAACAAAACAAAACAGCAGGTAATGAAGCAGGTGAGAGTGAAGGTACAATCATTGAGGCAAAAGATAGGGCAGAGCAAGAACTCAGAAATTATGACAAAAGTCTAAAAACTGAAAGACCACTAACACAGGAAGAAGTAAAACTTCTGAAAGAAAATTTCTTGAAAGACAATGATGAATATTCAAAAACAAAAGAGGGATACGAGCAAGCTCTGAAAGCAGGACATATAGGAGCAGAGGATCTCGAATTTTTAAATAATAGATTAGAAGCAAAGTATCAGAAAGAGTTTCTTAACAGATTCGGAGATGAGAAGGGAAATGTAACTACAAAGTCATGTTCAATAACTGACTTAAGTTATCTATATACGAAGAAGCAAGAGGAAATGCTTCAGAAATTCACTTCTAAAGAGAAGGGAGCAAACGGAGGGAAGACATCAGAGATACAGCTTGAACAACTTGGCAAGAAAGAACAAGAAGCATCAAAAGCAGAAAAGGGGGAGGTTGTACGAGACAGAAAAGAAAGAAATTTAAGCAGAAAGGCCGTAATAGCATTAGGTGTAGCATCTGGAGTAGGATTTTCACTTGTCGGTGGAGCAGCAACATTCCCAATGGCTTCCATAGTAGCAGGTGTTGCTGGTATGACATCAGCTACAGTTGAACATTTCCTTTCATCAAATTATTCAAATAATCTATTAAAGCTTGGGAGTATAACAGATCCTGTGCAGAGAGCAAAACTAGAAAAAACCATTCAAAAGCAAGAAAAGATATTAAAAATAACTAGGAATGTCACTCAATTCTTAAGAGGATTTACAATAGGTTCATTTGTTGGAGGACTAGCAGCAAAAATCTATCAAAACAGTGTAGCTATAAATGAATTACGAAATCAACCTAGTTCCACCGAAGGGGTACAGAAAGGTCAACCTTCAGGGCAATATCAGGAACAGTCTTTGGGACAAAACCAAGGGCAACAGCAGCTTGGGCAACAACCATCTCTAGAATCAGCAGGTGGTGGTCTGCAAAACCAAAATGTAGAAGTAGTTAATAATGTATCGGAAGGCGTCCTTGTACAAAATGGCAGAGTTAGTCTTCCAGGGTCAGCTTGGAATGGAAATTTAGCTGGTCAAGCTACTGGAGTTCTACCAGGAGGAGCTGAAAATTTTTCAAACTATAGAGGAGGTTGGCATGAGATGGCACCTAGAATGCTTGAGCAGGATTTAATCTCTTCTGGAGTTACAAGAGAAACATTGTTGAATAATTTAAGTACATCCGAGATACATAGTTTGCTCAACAAATACCTTGCCGATATACAAGGAGGAGTCTCCAATCCAGACCTAGTACAAAATCTCAAGGAGTTAGGGACGGAGGGAGCACAGAAACTCATAAATATCGTGTCTAAATAATAAATAAACTTTTATTTATAAACTTTAATGGATTACAACACTCAATTAGAACAAATAAAGAGTCAATTGTCAGCTGAAGGTTTAGACAATGACACGATAGAAAAGCTATTATCCCTAGCAGTAGAAGATTCTGTAGACAGAGCTCTTGCAGACATTCCAGAAGATGTGGATGATCCTGAAATAGACGCTCTTTCAAACATGGAAATTACAAATGAAGAGCAATTTTCAAAACTCTACGATACAATTTTTACTAAAGCATATGGGAATCAAGCTGACCAAAAAAAGATGGAATATATTATCCAATACATGCAAGAGTCTCTTGATATGACAAAACAAACAAAAGATCTTGCAAAAAGATACCAAGAAGGAGACCCTACAGCTGTTGCTACAGTACAAGCAAACATGGATAACCCTGATACGAAGCGCATACAAGAATTAATGGATCAAATGCAAAAGAAGTAAGACTCTCTTCCTTTCCTTATGGAAGTGGGTGCTTTTCCCTCACAGTTTCTTCAGCAAACTTTTCACTTGCATGAACATATTTTGTAGTCGTATTTAAGCTTGAGTGCCCTAATAGAACCTGCAAAGCTACTGGACTTGCACCTTCCTCAGCAAGATAAGTTGCAAAACCATGCCTTAGGCTATGTGCTGAAGTAGGAATTTGAATTCCTAACCTTCTCCTATATTCAGCAATCTTTTCCTGAAGATGATTTGTAGAAATTCTAGCATTTGGTTTTCCAGCTCGACTTCCAGAAAAAGGAATAAACAGGGCAGGGGAGTCAAATTTCTCCAAATAACCACTTTCCCTATACTCCTCAACTATTTTAATATATTTCCTATTTCCTTTATCAAATATCTCTAAATTCAAATCTGATTGACCATTTTGATTAGATCCAATATTTTCGATACCCAAACTTTCTTCTTCTCCCCTATCAGTAAATGCAAATTCCAGCCTTACACGCAAATACGCATTTAACCAATCCAAACTCCTCTGTGTCATATATACAGTCCTTTCCTTTTTCCCTTTTCCCCAAATATACATTTTCCCCTCGCTATTCACTTGATCGAGGTTTAAACCTATCAACTCCGATATTCTCATACCCGTAGCAAAAAGCATTTCAAGCATACACCTATTCCGTATTGCAATTTTTTCATCCTTTTCAAATTCTAAAGGAGATTCTATTAACCTCACTAAATCATCTTTAGAAGCAACCTTCTTTAATTTCTTTTCTGCCTTCATCATATCTATAGCATCAGGAGGAAGAGGTATTGGCAAATCCCAACTTATTCTAAACTTTAGAAAAGATCTCAAAGCTGAAAGCATCCTGTTTATACTGTTAGGACTCAAGCCATCATTCTTTCGAGCCTCCTTATTTCTTGGAGAACTTAATACACCAAGACTTCCATATACCTTACTGTATACACCAGCCAAAAAATCATTTTCAAACTTTTTTACCCTAACTCCATCATTTGAAGAAGAATCAACAGGTCCATCTATACCATCATCATTTTTCAACCCACTTGTAGAGCCTCTCAGAGCTTCACTCCTGTTTTTCTTTGTTCTATCAATACTTTTTATATTCTCCTTCCTAATTCTATCTAAATCCTCAAGATGTTGCCCAGCTCTCAGATACCCTTTAAACATATTTACATCCTTCTTGGTTACATTCATAAACTCAATCCCTCTAAAATGAAGAAAAACTGCAAAAATACACAAATCCCTTGCATAATTAATGATTGTCTGATTACTAAAATTATTGTTCTGTAAGGAGATCAAATAATCATCCTGATTATCTAATTTTGGAAAACTGTTCATAGATTCAATATACTACCTTAGAATTAAATTATACATACAAGAGTAGGGGTCTTTTGAAAATTTGGGGAACATACATTAAAAGAATATTATGAAAAACAGAAGAGTAATAGATGGTGGAATAAATAAATGAATAAATGGTAAAAAAGAAACTAATTGAAAATATTAAAAAACTCATGATATTTCAGCTACTCTAGAAATTTTATATACTAACCGCATATAAGGGACATTATACTCAGTCATATGTTTTCAAATTGTAACATATTTCTAACTAGAGTAGTATCCCCCTTCTGAATATGATCATAATCACTAAAATGCCCAGAGTTATTCTCCACTTTCATAGAGTGTTTTTTTCAAATTTTAGAAGGGCACAACAAAAATACTTATCCACACTTGATTACTATAGGGCTTCAACTAACTGCATTACTACAGGTTTTTTAGCACTCTACCCCTACTCTGCAAAACTATATATTGAAAATATTTACAAACAAAACACTAAAAAAGATAACAACCAAAAAAATAATGTATAAAAAAGCATTTTTATAATTTCCCAAAAACATATTCTCCTGAGTTACCATACTTACTGCAAAGTAATACCCTACTACTGGTGCTATCGAAATCACTTCATGAGTACTTCCAGACAAGAAAACTCCCAAAAATAATATGAATGATATCATTGATGTTATAACTGTCTTTCTAAACAACTCCCTATCCTCTATCTCTATGTTTATGTAATGTATTAGGGTAATTATTATATAAAAAATAAGAATTGACACCAAAAGAAAATAAACATTAAATTCACTAAGCAAGAAACTGAATGTTAAAAAATACATTGTGAATATCGAAATGATATACGAAGTCGTCCTAGCCACCTGTGCTAATGGTATCTTTTTGTAAAGATTTACATTGAATGCATTAGCAGATAGAAATGAAAAGTAATTTATGAAAAACACCGCTATTATGAGCAAAAGAAGAATAAAAGCCTCATAGATCCTACTGAATTTCTGGAAAAAGAAGAATTCAACAAATAATTCCTGAGAAAAAACAAATAATGCTGGTTGAAGAAGATAAATCAAAGATTTCCTCTTAATTTGGAAATTAAATGCCCACAGAAGCCCAACAAATACTATTACAAAGTATATAAGTGCATTAATATAGACTCTTGATATAACAACTTGAGTATTCGCCTGAACAACTTTACTTACAAACAGTGAAAGAGCTATAAAAGCTGCTAAAAGAAGAAGCTTCCCCCTTTTCTCATTATCTGTATTTCCTTCTCTACTAACCTTCATCATATCTAAATGTCTCTATGTATTTTAATCCCTTTTGCGTAAGAACCCTCCCTCTAGAAGTCCTTTTCAGGAATCCACACTTCATCAAGTAAGGCTCATACACATCTGTTACTGTAACTTCATCTTCTGAAACAGAGGCCGCTAAAGTAGATAATCCTATTGGACCACCAGCAAAATTATCTAACAAAGAAAGCAAAAGCTCTCTATCTATTTTTTCTAACCCAAGTTTATCTATTCCAAGCATTTTAATAGTATTGACCACAACATCTACATCTATGTTCTCAACCCCCCTACTCCCTGCATAATCACGACACCTTCGCAACAGTCTAAGTCCCACTCTTGCTGTTCCTCTCGAACATCCTGATAACATATTCAAGGCATCATCATCTATATTGAGACCCCAAAGTCTCCCTGCTCTAGCCAGTATTGAAACCAAATCTTCTTGTGAAAAGAAATCCAGTCTCTGTATTAAACCAAACCTATCTCTCATTGGTGAACTTATTTTCCCAATTTGTGTAGTAGCCCCTATCAATGTAAATGGTTCTAAATTTAGCCTTATTGTCTTAGCAGATGGGCCTTTTCCCATTACTATATCTAAAACTCTATCCTCCATTGCTGGATAAAGTATCTCTTCTATTACTTTAGGAAGCCTATGTATTTCATCTATAAAGAGAATATCATTCCTTTTAAGTCCAGTTAAAATTGCTGCAAGATCACCCTGTCTTTCTATTGCAGGACCTGAAGTTATTTTCACAGAAGCCCCTATTTCATTGGCAATAGCCATTGCAAATGTAGTTTTTCCAAGCCCTGGAGGTCCATAAAATAAAATATGGTCAACAACCTCATTTCTTCTTTTAGCGGAGTCAATCATCATTCTAAGAGTCTCTTTTTCAAGACTTCTGCCAATAATTTCATCTAGTTTAGATGGCCTTATCTTTTCTTCATACAATGGAGATTCTTTGCTCTCAGATGACACACTAAAGCTAATCTCTTTATCGTTTTTCTTGCTTTGTTTTTGTTTACTAGAAGAGATCATTATTGACTTAAAATTCTTTTTATTAAATCTTCTATAGCGATATCTTTATCCGTTTTCAAAATATTTTCTGCCATATCAATTTTTTCCTTCAACCCATCACCATTAAATCCAAGAGTTCTTAAAGCTTCTTTCACTTCCTTAATTACTGAACCACTTTTTGCATCACTTGCGGTCAAATCAATCTTTCCCCTCAGCTCTATAATTATCTTCTGTGCTTTTTTCAAGCCCAATCCAGGAACCTTGCTCAAAGCTCGTGCATCACCATCATTTATTAAGCTTTCTAATTCCTCTCGTGTAAAATTTGATAATATTGTCAAGGCAATTTTTGGACCTACCCCAGATACTGAAATCAACTCAATAAAAAAGTTTCTTTCATCTTCTTTTACAAACCCAAAAAGTGCCTGAGTATCTTCTCGTACATGATGGTATGTATATAAGGAATATTCTTCTCCATTTTTTGGACAAACATACGAGCTAGGGATACTTACCCTGTACCCTACCCCAGAAGCTGTTAGAATATCTACATAGGAATCCCTTCCAGCTGTAATTGAATTTAGTATTTTCCCAGTAATATATGTAATCATCTGTATATATTATACAGGATAGTGTGAAATAATGTTGTCCCTTGAAACTAGAACTTCTGTTGCCATAGCTATCGCAAGTGCATCAGCCGCATCATCTGGTTTTGGCAATTCTTCTAGACCATACAAAAGTTTTACATTTTCTTGGATTTGCATTTTATTTGCTTTTCCATAACCTGTTATAGAATTTTTAACTTGCAAAGGAGTGAACTCTTTAATTAGCACATTTGATTCTTCTAAAGCTAAAAGAATAACTCCCCTAGCCTCTCCAACAACTATACCTGTTTTAGCATTATTGCAAAAAAGCAAGGTCTCTATTCCTGCATATTCTGGTTCGTGAGTTGAAAGTATTTCTAATGTATCATCATATATTTCTTTTAATCTCCTATGTACACTCAGTCCCTTTTCAGTAAAAATGCACCCATAATCAACTATTTCAGGTTTTGAATTATCATCAAAGTCAACTACAGCCCAACCTGTCGTTGCTAAACCAGGATCTATACCTAAGATTCTCATATGGTTATTCTATATCACTCCAAACATTTTGAACATCGTCAAGTTCTTCTATTCGGCTTAAGGCTTCATTCGCCCTGTTAAGTTGTTCGTCATTTAGTTCTTTAGTTACTTTAGCTTCTTTTATCAATTCAGCATCTTTTATTACTAAACCTAATTCTGTTATTTTATCTCTGACAGCACCAAAATTTTCATATTTTGTGTATACAACAAAACCTTTCTTCCCATCTTCTTCTATTTCTTCAATATCCAATACTCCATCTAGATCCATTAATGAAAGCATTACAGCTTCAGGATCTTCCTCTACATATACATCAGGATCTCCATATTTTGGAGATTTTTCCATATGTCCAGAATACACTTCTATGTATCCCTTCGTTTCAAAATTCCAAGAGACAGCACCACTTTCTGCCATATTTCCGCCGATTTCTTCAAATAGTTTTCTTAGGTCAGCTACTGTCCTGTTTTTATTATCCGTCAAAGTATCAACTACTACTTGAATTCCAAAAGGACCAAATCCCTCATATGTTGCCTCTTCATATATGACTTTTTCATCTCCTTCTCCTGTCCCTTTTTGAATGGCTTTTTCTATTTTATCAGTAGGAAATCCAAGCTCTTTTGCTTTCGTTATGTATAATCGAAGTGTAGGGTTCATTTCAGGATCTCCACCTCCTTGCTTAGCAGCATGCGATATTAAGGCAGATACTTTAGAGAAACTCTTTCCTTTTTTAGCATCATTGATCGCCTTTTTATGTTTAATTGTGTCCCATTTTGAATGTCCAGACATAGTTTTCCTTTCAGTTCATATTTTACCACAATTATTGAGGTTTAATACAGAGTAATCTGTATTTTTTAGGGCTTTACTGCATCAATTTCCTCTGTTCCTTCTACTTTCTTTACATTGTTCACTGGAAGACTCCTATTTCCTTTTTCACTGTAACTTTGATTACTCCATTTTGAAATCTTTTCTTCTATCTCAACTTTTGATCTTCCATACTTCGTCCTTGAGAAATTAACAACTTCCTCTCTTAATCCAAATCTTTCATACCTAATTGGGAGTGATTTTGCACTAAATGGAATAGATGTCATTCCATCGATACATAGTTTTATATACATAGAATATGCATCTAATGATACTAAATCTCCAGCAGTTACCATTGGAGCAAATTCTTTTTCTAAAATTGCAGCGTCTGCTTGGCTTACAACAAATGATCCTAATGTACCTACATTTCCAAATATCGCTTGTCTAACGGTAAGAGGAAGTTGATCTATATATTGGTTTGTCATTGTTAAGTTAAGTTTGTATTTTCTAGCCTCCGAAAGTATTTTTGCAAATGACTCTGTTGCAAAATTTTGGAATTCATCAACATACAAAAAGAAATCTTCTCTTTCTTCTTCTGGTATATCAACTCTTTCCATAGCGGTAGCCTGCAGTCTTGTAATAATCATGCCACCAAGCAAGGATGCAGTTTCTTCTCCTAGTTTTCCCTGTGCCAAATTAACTAGCAGTATTTTTTTGTTATCCATTATTTCCCTTAGGTCTATTGTTGACTTAACCTGTCCAATAATATTTCTTGTTACTGCAGAGGATATGAATCTTCCAACTTTATTTTGTATTGGGGATACAGCTTCAGACAAGAGTTTTGAATTTTGAGCCATTTTAGAAAACTCATCTGTCCAGAACTTGTATAATATTGGGTCATGAACCTGTTTTAGTATGAATTTTCGATAGTTTGTATCTGTTAAAATCCTAGTAACAGCAAGAAGAGTCGTTCCTTGTGCTTCTAAAGCTGTTGCAACCGCATTTGTCAAAATATATTGAAGTCTAGGTCCCCACGAATCTCCAAATTGCTTTTTGAATACCTCCACTACACCGTCCGCTATCAAGTCTCTTTGAGATTTATCTTTGAGTTCCAACAAGTTGAAACCAATTGGGTACTCAACATCCGTAGGATTGAAATATACGACATCTTCTACTCTATTAGGTGGAATATATTGTAGTAAATCTTCAACTGTATCTCCATGAGGATCAACAAAGCAAGCACCATCTCCTGATAATACATCTGATATGAACATATTCTTAAACAATGTAGACTTTCCGCTTCCTGTTTTCCCAAGAAGGTAGAAATGTCTTTGTCTATCCTTCCTTTTTAATCCGAATTGGACTTTAACATCTCTATAATCGGTCTCTCCAAATATTGTTACACCATCCTCTGTTGCTTTTGGTAGATTCATTGGGGGTTCAAGCTTTCTGGCTCGACTCCAAGCTATGTTTGGAGTTTCTACTGATATGTTTGGTAAATGATACACTGATGCCAACTCTTCAATATTCAATATATCTTGCCCATCCTCCATATGTCTACGAATATATTCATCATATATTTCTTTTCCTGATTTTGTAGGCACAGCATGAACAAAATTATTCAGATGTGCAGTTGTAAACTGTTTAAAGCTTGCAACTACATCACGTAGAATTTGCTCAGATCTAAGTTGATCTTGTGCTTTTGCTATCACTCTTATTTTAAATTCAAAACCAACTTTTAATGTTTTATTCTCAATTTCACTTAATTCTTCTTCTTGCCCTGGAGCAAGTTTGACAACTTCCTTCTGGGGTTTGTTACTTTCAGTTGTAGACAGTGCATTTCCTATTCCACCTACTACTTTTCCAATTACAGCACCAAAAGATGGTCCATTCGGATCGACTCCCTCTTTTATAGCGGTAATGTATTCTTTTGATCTTGCCTGCCAATAGTTAGATACTGGCCTTATAATTATTTGAAGCCAAATCCCCTCCCCTATACTTAGTTTTGACATAGCTCCCGTTATTGCTGCTAAAGGGTCAACTTCGAAATTCCTAAAAGTCTTAATCGGAAAAATGGAATCTTTCTCCATCTCAATCTCTCCAGCAGTAACAAAACTACCACTATCTTTGGTATTTTCTTTTGTGTAATCAGAAACAAATTGAATATCTGCATTTGGATATTGAGCATATACTTGCCCCTCTATGAATTTTGCTAGATGGTTCGGAGCAACTATATAGAATTTGATTCCCCCATCACCCACCGAAGCAATTTCTAAGCTTACTACATCTGTACACTTTTTATTTCCTTCCAAAATACCATGGATAGATGCAAACATTTGTTCTGCAGCTAAAGCAGATTTATCATTCTCCCTTGGAACCAATATTTGCATAACACATGGATTTCTAAGATCTTCATACATTTCTGCTTTTTCGGTGGTGTGCTTGGACCAAACCTTAAGGAAGGCAACAAACAGAAGGGACATTATTAGCATTATCAAAATTACAATCCACATATGCAACGATTCTAAATTAAAACAAATATGTTAGCAACATTCTAAAAGCTGTACATAAACTTGATATCTTTACCTAGTATTATCACAATATCACCAGTGGTCATAAATGAGGGCCTACCCTCAATTACTTCAAATCTCCCTGATAATATTTCTGACACTAAATTCAATGAATTTTTGTAATCTTTCATATTTGGAACATATATTACAGTTTTCTCAACAACCGATGGAGCATTTCCATATCTAACAACATCTCCTCCTGAATTAACTATCTTTCTTCCAAGCTGGTATGCTATCCCATCTATTTCACTTCCATTATATACTTCGATTCTAGCCCTTTCTTTTTCCACAGCAGAATCTGCACTATTTGAGTAGTATTCTCTAAAAGTCTCATCATATTTTTCGGTGTTTAATACTTTAATTTTTCCTCCACTTATGGAATCTTGCTCTTCACAATATTCAGAATTGCTTAGATCGATAACAAAAGTATCATTCTTATCTATTGCTCCATTTATATTCTTAAGCTCATGTAGAACACTTGTTAGAGATGTATTTGAGTATATTTTTTCATCTAATTGATTTAAAGTGCCTGATTTGAACACACTACTGAACCAGTTTATCTTAGAAGACAAAGAGTTAAGCACTAATAAACCATCACTTGGCTGAATATCATCACTGTAAATATTCTTCAAAGATTCATCTACATCATACATATTTCCATAAACATTATTTAAGACATCTGCTCCTTCAGATGTTATCCATATGTATTCATTAAATTTCGTGCCTAAAAGTTGTGTCAATTGCCATAATGCATACTCTACTCCTCTTCCTTTTTGCAAATAATCTCCAGCATATCTCAAAGACGAAACAGGAATTTTATTCCCAAATTCTTCTTCCAGTCCGTTAAAATACAAATTCCCAGGAATGTAAACAATAACTCCACTTTTTTTCTTATTATTTTTAACATACAAATACGCATTTGCTATTTTTCTCTCATTACCATATCCCTCTTCCAACAAAATTAATGTCTTATTCAGTTCATTGTTTTCTTCACCAAGAATATAGTTTTCAGATGAATTTATCCTTGTATAGTCAATGGTCTTCGTCGAAGATATGTTAACAACAGTATATACCAAGAATGAGATCATTAAGGTACAAGCAAGGAAAAAGACAACTTTACGCAAATGTTTTACATTAATCTTCTTGGGAGATTTTTTCTCATATCTTTTTTGATAGTTCTTTTTATAATCTTTTCTTTTATTTACACTTCTCTTCATTTAAACAAGAGATACATTTAAAATACTACCATCTAAATTCTTCACTGAGAGTAAAATTGAGGATAGATATATCTTTTCGGGTATTCCTCCCTTTCCTGCCTTTGTTTTATACAATGTATCACCTTTTATGTTTACCTCCAAATATTCTAGAACTGCTCTGATTTGGTGCATTCTCCCTGTCTCTATTTTAATAATCATTTCATCCTTAGAAATTGGTTTAATATATGTTAAAGAATATTTTGCTCCATTTCTAAAATATTTTGTAAATTTCATCTTCATTCTATTGCTTTCACTTCTTTTTATGTAACCTTCTACTTTTATCCATCCTTCGTCGCATACAAAATTATTCTTCTTTAGCCTATCAATTTCATCTTTTAGATCTACCTTACTTTTTGGAATACGCGCTAAAAGTTCTGAATCGCAATTTTGACCATATTCTACCTGTGCATAATATATCTTTTGAACTAGATGCTTTTCAAATTGATTTTGGAAGTATTCTTGTGCCTTTGCATTTTTTGCGAATAGAATCAATCCTGACACTCCCTTATCTAATCGATGGACAACTCCTCCCCTTTTAACTTTCTTATCAAATTCCCCTTTTTCCATCAAATAACCTTTCACATAATTTGCTAAAGTGTTATGTGTATTCCCAGATCCGGGATGAACAACTACCCCACTCTCTTTGTTAATCACAATACAATTTTCATCTTCATATACAATATTCAAATCCTTTTCCTGTGATAAAAGAGATTCCTGCTTAGTTTGGTCATTTATTAAGCTGTTTACCTTTTCATAGTCTATATCATACTCATCACCTTTCTTAAATTTGTAAGATGGTTTTATTCTCTTCCCATTAACATAAAAAATTTCCCCTAGATTCTCTGCAATAAAGGTTCTGCTAATACTATATTCTTTCAATTTCTCCTTAACAAATACATCTGCTCTTTTTTTAATATCCCTTTCACTTACTTTCATCTTTCTTTTGGCAATCTTATGGTTCTCCTTATATCATCTATGGAGACATTCCTAACAGAAGACAACTTCTCTATTGTTACAGTTGCCTTCCTAGTATCAATTATGTGAAAAAACAAACCAAGAAGAGACCATACAACAAAGGCACTGAGCCCTATACTCTCTATCCCTGACATTTGAGAATTCATATATACTGCAATTATTACTCCTGTTGAAACAATAACAAAAATAGAATCCAAGCATACAAGAGCCTTCATCTCACCTATCCCTATAATTGACTTAATCAAAATGCTCTTTATCACAAAGAATACTAGAATTAACACAATCATTATCAACCCCTCAGTTACCCATACATTATTTCCAGTTATTTTCCCTATTGAAAAAAACGAGAAAGCAAGTACTGAAAATGAGGATAGATATATTGCAGGGAATAGATGACTCCATTTCCATTTTTTAATGCGCAACACCCACCATGTACATGTCAGACAAAATCCTAGAAGAAGGAATAATATATCTATACCTAAATCCCAAATTCTAAAAAACCTCCATGGGAGTAGACGAAAGAGAAATATTTCATTTCCATATTTTTCATATGGAAGCCAGTACCAAATGTATCTTGAAAATTCTCCCCAGTTGCCAATAATGTAAAAAATTCTACCCACTATTATCCCAGATACTACTGAAACAAAGAATGCATCAAATACTGATGAATTATTTTTTCTTGTTCTAGAACACTCTTTCCAAAATACATACAAACAGATAAATAGCGTTAGTATGAAGAATGCAAAAGGATTCAAATTTGGAACATACGAAGCTATTTTTTGAGATATTTGCTCAAACACGGCTGTACACAAAGATAACCTTAGTACAGTAATAATACCATAATAAACGGAGGAACATTATTTGTTTCTTCTCTTTTTCTTCTTCTTGTGTTTCTTCTCTCTTTTTACAGGTGCTTCTGTTTCTACTACCGTTTTATCCTCACTTTTCACAAAAGCCGACTTTATATTAGAAGATAACTTTCCAATCTTTTCTGCTATTCCAGCTCTAGATACATACCTTATTCTGTTCGATTTAACAGCCTCTTCTACTTCCTCTTTTGAAGTTGCAATTTGATCTTCCATAACTTCTTTTGATGGAACAGGTTCAGGAATAAATTCTTCCTCTCCAGCAATTTCATTTCCACAGTTTGGACAATATCTACTTCCCCTATCAACATATACTTCACAACTTGGACATTTTACCTTGAGTTCATATCTGCAATTTGGGCAATATATATATCCTGGTGCTAGTTGAGTGCCACATTTTGGACAATCCCCAAGTTCGGCAGTTTCATATTTAAGATATCTTCTCTCTAAATCACCCCAATATATTTCCTCTATAGTACGACTCGGTCTTATGAGAAGATATATAATTAAACCAACAATGTTTAAAATACCAACTAACAATACATAGCATACCTTTACAAATACGCTAGAACATCTTTCAGAAGCATCAAACCAGACCCAATACAATACCACAAGCCAAAAAATAGCTAAAACAATTCCTAAAAATCTTATCGCAGAATCAAAATTTATTTCTCCTACTGTGTCAAAGAAATCCAGTATAAAATCTTCCATTTCTGTACTTCTATAACTAAAATATGGTCGAGGAGGGAATCGAACCCTCATGCTATTTTATTAGCACGGGATTTTGAGTCCCGCGTGTCTGCCAGTTCCACCACTCGACCACCAGCCGATTATACATCTGATACAGGTATTTTCTCAATACATTTATAAAATACTTCTACTCTACATGTATCAAATCATGATAGACTATAAGGAAGATGAATTAACCTAGTATATTACAAATGACTAAATATATATTGATATTTCTCCTATTTTCCTTTTTGGGCTGGATAATTGATACAACATATTCTTCATTCCTAAAAGGAGAATACAGCCCATCTGGATATTATAGAAATATTCCACTATGCCCAATATATGGTATCGGAGGTATTATTATTCTAAGTATTTTCTCAATTTTACAAACACATTCTCCATTGACAACAATATTAACAACTACAATTGCTGTAATAATGCTCGAATATTTTGGAGGAGTCTTTTGTACGGTATTTCTAAAAGAGAAACTGTGGGATTATTCATCTTCAAAGTTTAATCT
>Ga0116192_1001539_pt1 | contig 16069 bp, 12 predicted proteins | sample AD_UKC113_MetaG_FD_89876 | JGI IMG/M metagenome (GOLD analysis project Ga0116192, IMG submission 89876) | Active sludge microbial communities of municipal wastewater-treating anaerobic digesters from Hong Kong - AD_UKC113_MetaG | ecosystem: Engineered > Bioreactor > Anaerobic > Digestate... | reverse complement strand
TGGACAACGACATTGCGTTCGTGGAGAAGACGTTTGGGTTCGACACGGCGGTGGCCAAAGCTTCCGATGCCGTCGCCGCCGCGCATATGGAGGCTCACTCGCAGATCAATGGCATAGGGCTCGTCAAACTGATGGGGCGCGACTCGGGCTTCATCGCGGTGCAGACGGTGCTTGCGGTCCACGAGGCTAATTTCGTGCTCATCCCTGAAGTACCTTTTGCTCTTGAGGGAGAAAACGGCCTGCTTTTGACTTTGGAAAAACGCCTAAAGCGGCGCGGCCATGCAGTCATCGTAGTTGCCGAAGGTGCAGGACAAGAGCTTCTCAACAGGGAGAACGATGCTGCCGGCAAACCGCAACAGCTTTACGATGCGTCCGGCAACAGAAAGCTTGGCGATATCGGAGTTTACTTAAAGGATACGATTCAAAACTACTTCGGTGCAAAAGGCCAGGAGATCAACCTCAAATATATCGACCCAAGTTATATGATCCGCTCGGCACGTGCGGAACCGCTCGATTCAATGTACTGCGAGCGTCTTGGCAATAACGCCGTCCACGCGGCCATGGCTGGCAGGACAAAACTCCTTATCGGTTATATAAATGACGAGTTCGTGCATATCCCAATTAAGGCAACGGTTTCGCACCGGAAACGTGTCGACCCCGAAGGAAGTCTCTGGCGCGACGCCCTGGAAGATACGCAGCAGCCGGACATGCGTCCCGCGCAGGCCTAACTCAGGTTCCGCACAGGCCAAACGCAATCCTGATACCGGCCTAGGTCTTAAGGCTCATGTGTGCGGAGTCTCCGCAGAATCCGAGGCTCCGATAAAGGTCAATCGAATCGTCTGTCGGCTGAAGCGTCACCTTATCCAACCCGCGCATTCGGGCCTCCAAAAGTGCCGCCTTAACAAGCGCTGTCCCGATGCCGTGGCGCCTGAAACTCGAGTCTGTGTATACAGCAAAGAGTTCGGCATGCGGAGCCTTTCCAAGTGCCTTATCTGAATCCAATCTGGAAGTTTCACGCAGCAATAATCCCGCCGAACCTACAATTCTGTTGTCATATTCATAGACCCAAAACAACATTGAGCCATCCTGAATGCCTTTTTTGAACATTTCTGTCTGGCTTTCCAGCAGCTCAGATTTCTTCTCTGAGGTAAGCGTTTTTATCTGCTGAATAAAAGCAAGGCGCATTGCTGCGATACGAAGAACATCCGCAAGTACGGCTTGTCGGACACCGCCCTGAACATTTCCCGTCACTGCCGCGTCTTCGACTTGATTTTGAGATAGACCTGCTTGCCAGGATCCATCGGGTTCGCCCGCTCGTCGATGTCAAAAAGCCCAGACGCCTTTATAAGGTCGCCCAGTTTTCTAAACCCATAATTGCGGGGATCGAACTCAGGTTGGCGGTTCGCAATGTAGGTGCCCACGGCGCCTAAATAGGCCCAGCCAAATTCGTCTGCGGCTTCTTCCACAGCGCTTAAGAGCAGTGCCTTTACGCGTCGATCTGTCTTGATGTCGCTCTGTATCTTGGCTTCTGCCTCTTTTTCGGTTTTGGTCTCCTTTTCTTCGTCGCCTTCTCTCAAGATTTCGGTGTAGATAAACTTGTCGCAGGCTGCTACAAAAGGTTTTGGAGTCTTCCGCTGTCCAAATCCAAGGACGAGCTTGCCATCCTCGCGCAGCCGCGCTGCAAGGCGGGTAAAATCGGAGTCGCTGGACACGACACAAAAGCCGTCGAGATTCTCAGTATAAAGCAAATCCATCGCATCGATGATCATGGCGCTGTCTGTGGAGTTTTTGCCCGTTGTGTAAGAAAACTGTTGCACAGGCTGAATTGCGTACTCAAGGAGTTTGTCTTTCCATGAGCGTAAATTGGTGCTGGTCCAGTCGCCGTAAATCCGCTTGACGCTCGCAACGCCATATTTTGCAATCTCTGCCAGGAGGCCTTCGATTATTTTGGCCTGCGTGTTGTCCGCGTCTATGAGTACTGCCAACTTAAGTTGGTTCTGTTCGTTTTTCATCATTCGTCTCCCAAGAGAAATCCCTTCTCTTGTCGTATTTGGGAAATCGAGCCAACTCGGATGGCCACAGCCTGACCGGTAGCAAGGTCTTCTCCGACGAGCATCCAATCGTCGGCGGTGCGCGTAAGTTTTACGGGCCGCACGGTGGTCGATTTCGTTGTACCGCCGGGAGTCCAGCGGATTTCCAGTTTGCAGAATCTGGATTTGAGTGCACTTTGAATTATATGGAGTTTTCCCTGAAAATCCAAACCCCCAGCCGAAAGTGGGCCCAAACTCAGTCTTCGATGGGTTTTTGCCCCGAATTCGGCGTTTCTATCGGCCCCCATTCGTCTTAAGAGCAGGTCGGATAGGTTTTGTAGTTGCTCTTTTGAATAAATGAGTTTTCGGCGTATTCGCTCTTCCAGAAGTGTCTGGATGGGCTCGGGCAAGGCAAGCGTCTGTAGGGTGTTGAGTAACTCGGACTCGAATTCGTCCGGAGTTCTCCGAGCTTCTGGATGTTCTGGGTTTTCTGGATCTGAGTTTTCTGGAAGGGAATGACGGTGTACCGATACCTGAGAAAAATCCGGGCCTGCATGTCCGTCCAACTTCTGCGCCTGTTCCAAGGGAGAGGGGCGATTCGAGCTTTGCGTAGAGACTTGCTCCTTTTTCTTTCCACTTCTTGCCGAGACTACCAGGGAAGGAGCAGGAAGGCCAAGCCGCTCAAAGATCTGTTCAATGGTGCTGTAAGGCACGGAGCCTATGAAGTAGATGCCGTCTCTTATTTTCTTAAAAGGAAATGAATTGATTGCGCCGCTTTGCTCAAGGATTCTTGAGGTAGTGACGTCCACGGCGAGCACCGAACCTTTATAAAAAACGAGCGCATTGTATTCCTCTTCCCATGTGGCAAGGTTGTAGCCAAGCGATTGTGGTGGCTCGACGCCGCACAACCTGCTGAGTGTAGCAAGGATGCTTGCGGCGGTTTGCCCCTCTGCAAAGGCCAACTTCGCCGTCTCTTTGGTTATCTCTAGGTCCCAGGAATCGGAAATCGAGGTCACTTGGCCAAGATCAAGCAAAGCGAGCAGATCCTCTACCGGGGCCTCAGGCAACACGTGGATGCTGCCGGTGCCTTCAATAATGGCCTGTCTTCCGTCGCGGTCTTTCTGAACGTCGTTATCGTCGGAAAGAGTATAAGAGGCAAATGACCTGCGTCCAAAAGCTCTCTCTTTGTTGCAGATCCACACATTTTCAACTTGTCGAATCAAATCAAGTTCTTGCATCGCAAGAAAATAATCAGGTCCAGGAGAACCTGCCTCATTCTGTGCCTTCAGTGGATCCTGAAGCGCAAAGGAGCCAAGAGGCATAAAGAGCGAAGAGAATCTCTCAACACCGACCGAAGAAAATCTGAATTCGACCTCGAAATAGGGGCTCACCGCCTCGCTTAAAGAGCGAACGGTCTGCAAGAAGTTCGTACTTTCCAAGAGCAATTTTGAGCCGCTTGATCTGGGCTGTTTGGGGGATTCTGATGCAGGTCGAGCGAGATCCTCGCCGGTTGGCTGCGGCAAGGTCAAAAGTACTGCCAACGCAAAAGGGTAGTTCTTGCCATGCTCCACGAGAAAATGCTTAAAGGCCAGTGTATCGAGGCTAAACCCCTGCTCCCCTTCTTTGAGAATGCCGGCCATTCCAAGAGCTCTGACTATTTCATCCAACACGGCCATAGTCTGTGAATCGGCGTCAAGCAGCTTCTGCAAGCGCTCTCTTACGCGATTTGCAAGCACGCCACTCTTTAAGAAAGCTTTTTTTTCGTAGCGTAGAAACGAGTAAAGCACGAGCGAAAGATCTATAACCGAAAGTCCCTGGATGGAAGGTACTTTCACAGCCAATGCGTTGGGAAGAGCCGTGGTTCCAAAAAGATAGGTGGGGTTTGCAAAGCGCTCGGTCAAAGCAGCTTCGAAAAGTGGGACAACCTGCAATAAGCCGTCACCGTCTTCGTAGACAAGGAGGCGTTCACTCAGGTTCGCAAGCCGATACTCAAGATCGAAATAATTAAGCGAAGATGCCAATGCTCTCTGTAAAGTACTCTTGGGAATACCCCGTACGATGGTTATGCATCCGAGGATGAGAGCGTCCAGGTCATCAATCATGGTTAAAGCGGCGTCTACGACTTCGGGCTTGGCCAATAGGGCCATGAGCCTATCGACGATCTCGTTTTTGTTCGCCGTCGGATTCGTGCCACCAAGGTAATTCTCGGCAAGGGCTCTAAGACGATCAAGCGGTTGCAAAAGAAGGGACGAACGCCATTTTTCGAGCGTGTTTGCGTTGGTTACCGTTTGCTTTACGGGGTCTATAGCGTCGAAGGTGCTGCTCATGGCCTTCTATTCGTCCCAGGTCTCGATCGTATAGCGATAGCCTTGCTCGACCAGGAATTTGCGACGCTTATCCGCATACTCTTCTTCGACGGTGTAACGGGAGACCAAAGAATAGAAAAAACTATTGCGGTCTTTGGGACGGAGTATGCGTCCTAATCTTTGGGCTTCTTCTTGCCTGCTGCCGAAAGTGCCTGAAATCTGAATTGCTACCGAGGCGTCGGGCAGATCTATCGCAAAATTTGCAACTTTTGATACAATAAGCAATTTCTCTTCACCTGCCCTAAATGCGGCATAAAGGGCTTCCCGTTCGGCCTCGGGTGTGCTCCCGGTAATGAGTGGCGCTTTGAAAAGCCTGGCGTAACGCTTGAGTTGATCGATGTATTGGCCGATGATGAGTATGCCCTCTCCAGGGTGGTGCTCGACTATGGCCTGGGCTACCTTTTCTTTTCCCACGTTTTCCGAAGCGATCCTGGACTTTGCGCGTTGCTCGGCGATCGCGTAGGAAAGCCGGGTGGGTTCGTCAAGAGGAATACGGATTTCTTTGCACAAGGCCTCAGCTATAAAGCCCTTTTTCTCCAGGTCCTTCCACGGAACGTCATACCGTTTGGGACCGATCAGTGAAAAAACCTCGTCCTCTCTGCCGTCCTCGCGTACGAGCGTGGCGGTGAGACCAAGCCTGCGTACCGCTTGAAGCTCGGCTACTACTCTAAATACTGGTGCGGGAAGGAGGTGCACTTCGTCGCAAATGATGAGGCCCCAGTTTACGGTCCGCAGCAGTTGAAAATGTGGAAAGTCCGAGGTTTTGTCTGGCCTCCAGGTCAGAATTTGATAACTTGCTATGGTGATGGGGCGAACCTGTTTCATAAAGCCTGAATACTCGCCAATTTGAGACTCGTCGATGTCGGTTTTATCCAGGAGTTCAGTCTTCCATTGACGAGCCGCGACTATGTTCGTCGTTATAATCAATGTAGTACGCTTGTAGGCAGCCATTGTGGCCATGCCGACGATCGTCTTGCCTGAGCCACAGGGGAGAACCACTACACCGTACCCATAGCCCGGTTTTCCATCTCCAACAAGCGAAGCCACTGCCTCTTCCTGGTAAGGGCGCATATGCCAATGCGGAGGCTGGCCAAACTTCAGATTTATCTCGAGCGGGTCCCCTTCCCGCAAACTCGCTTCGTCTTTGACGGGCCAACCTCGTTTTAAGAGCTCGACTTTAACCGTTCCCCGATCCACAAGCCGCAACCAAAAGCCGCCTGCGCCAGGGGTCAGCCATTTGCCAAGAACTTTGTCTGCAGCCAGCTGCTTCTCAATTTCCACTTCCTTACACTCGAGAAACAGCGTGTTTTGCATACCCAAGCCCGGACCGGCCAGATCCGCCGCTCTGTACTCGTGCAAAACGAGCGCGCCGAACCGATCCATCGTATCTTTGATTATAAAGGGTATGTCTTTAGGAACCTCGTATCGTGAAAACTCCTCAAGCTGCGCAACGACCTCGTTTGCACTTGCTCCGGCAGCGGCAGCGTTCCACAGTGACAATGGGGTAATCTTGTATGTGTGCATGTGCTCAGGGCTCTTCTCCAGCGACGCAAAACGGCCCAATACTTTGCGAGCATCTTCGGCCCGAGGAGCATGTAAATCCAAAAGGATACTTAAGTCACTCTGCACAATGAGGGGTCCATCTTGGGACATAGGGTCTATTATACCGAGAATGCCATGTTCTAAACAAGACTTAACACTGTTGTTTGGCTTTGGTCAGCGTTGTTCAGTGAATGAACAATGCCATAACACAGACTGCCAAAAAAGCACTGGTGCCTTGAATTGCGGTCGCGGCAGTCCAACTGCGCACCATGTCTTTAGTCGATAATCCCAAACTTTTTTGTAATATCCAGTACAAAGGATCATTAATATGGGAGGCAACCAGAGAACCCGCTCCAACCGCGCCGACAGCCAGGGCAGGGTTTAACTTGACCGCTTGAGGTACGGCCGCCATAACACCAGAAGCCAAAACAACCGCGATCAACGAGGAGCCTTGGATAGACTTGAACATCGCTGCCAAAACAAAACACAAGAATAAGGCTCCAAATCGCCCGGCAATGCTTGTTGTCGGAACTATGCGGCCAATAAAATCCACAAGTGGCCCTGCCTTGACGACCTGAGAAAACGAGGCGGCGAGGGCGGCAACAATCAGAATTGGGGTGGCTCTTACAATTGCCTCTTCCACACATCCTGCTATTGCTGCACTACTAGAGGCCTTACCCTCTACAATCTGCTTCCGGAAGAGTAGCAGAGCAAACGCCAACCCAAGACATGCCGCAAGCATTGGATGACCGCAAAACTCGATCCAAGCATATACCCAGCCACTGCCAAAAGGACGAAATGGCAAATCCGCAATCATTTTGAGCACCAGCAGCGCAAAAGGCAAAACAATAGGAATAAGCGGGCGCCTGATAGCAGATGCACCTGTCTGAATACCAGTCTGACCATCAGTCTGGACTCCAACCTGAGAGTTCTTATCCATGCCAACATCTTTTTGTACAACAGCCGAAGGATTCTTGCGCGATATCCACCACAACCCAGAGACAAGCGCCACAATCGCTGCGATAAGGCCCACGAAGAGTGTTTGCCCAAGACTTGCGGCAAAGGCACGAGCGGAAGAAAGAGCGGCAACCGTAGGCATAACCAGAGGACCTGCCGCAAATATTCCTGCAGCATAGGCGAGAACGAACCGGGTTCTACCTACGCTGCTCGCGTCTGCAATGTCTTCAACTAGTGGCAAAAAAAGAAAATAGCCAAACTCCCCAGGCGAAGGAACTGCAATTGCAAATCCCAAGAGAGCAGCAAGCCTGGTAAGGTGCCCTCTTTGTGTACTCTTTGCTTGTACCTTACGTGTAGCCCATTGCCCTATTGCCGCAAGAGCGCCCGACTTCTGCAGAATCGTTGCAGTTACTGCGGTTATCGCAATAGCAAGCCCAAAGGTCCCCAACCATCCTCCAAAACCATCCATCACACCCAAGACCACGGCATCCTGAGGTAGACCTATGCAGAGCCCGTACACCAGCGCGCAGCCTAGCAAGGTGAGTAAAGGACTCGTTCCGAACAGTCCGACTAAGATATAAGCAAAGGCAAGAATTATTGCTAACCACAATAAAACCACCGCTCCGGAAATCATTATTGTCCTCCACGCCACCGCAGTTTGAGTTCAATGGGAAGGTGATCGGAAAACCCCTTCTTCCCATCCCAACACAAGATATTGCCCTTGTCGTCAAAAAGCTCTTGCGCGCCGGCCGGGTCAAAAGCTTCGTAATCCAGGCCCTTGCCATCAACCAGGGCAGCGTTCAGCAGAAATCCATCCAATCTTTCAGTTTTTCCATCGAAGGCATAGCTGAATTCCTCAGAACCTCCCCAAGGAGAAAAAAGTGCCCAGGAGCTTTCCGTCGTCGGTAGGACTTTATCCGAACTATACGTTATGTGCAAACTCTCAAAGTCTGAATTCTGATCTCCAACAGGCATCATCGCTGTTTGGTAGGCCTGCTTAACCCGCTGAAATTCGTCAGGCGACTCGTTAAAGTCACCACACACCAGTATAGCACGGTGCTTGTCCTCGGCTTCCAGTGCTCTGATCCTTGCTGCAACCAGGCGCGCAGCCTCGACCCTGGCCACTTCCGTCGTCTGCTCCCCTTCCTTCTTCGACTTCCAGTGACATAAGAAAACGGTTAGCTCATCCTCCATCCCTTGAGATGATCCTTGTTGCGATACAAATGAGCTGAGGTCAAAAACTACTTCCAGAATATCGCGTCCTTCTCCGAAGCCCCAGATATCTGCCACGTTGTGCGCCACAACAGACTTTACTGGCAGGCGCGACAAAATCCCGCATTTTATGCTTGAATTCTCTGGCCCGCCAATTATTCGCCACTTATAACCGAGCGACTTAAGCTCCCCGTCTGCAAGATCATCCAGGACTTGCTTGTTTTCGACTTCTTCCAAACAAAGAATATCCGGTCCAGCTTGCTTCGAGTAACCAGTCTGTGTCGAGTAAAACGAACGTACCGCAAGGGCCGTATTCTTTAGCCTGGTATGGTATTTTTCTTCGTCCCAGGTTTTGGATCCGCTCTTGAACTCCGGGTATTCATCGCCATCGTCGTGACAATCGAAAAGATTGTGAACATTGTAAGCGACAATACTAAGTTCATCCGCCTTGGGCTTTGTAAATGGCAACGAGCACTGGAACCCTGTGAATGGAAGCAAAATCATACAAAAAAGCACAACCCGTGAACGCTCTAAGCATCGCTTTTCCATGGAGCAACTTCCTCCACAGATATGACGTCACGAATTGTACTTCTCACTTCAAAAACTGGCGCAAGGAGTTCTTTCAGAACTCTAAAACGAGACTCAAAAATCAGTTCGGCAGTTCGGCTCGCTTTGTCACGATCTTGCTTAAAATTCCATACTCTTGCGCCTCATTAGCGTTCATCCAGTAGTCGCGATCAGTATCCTTAGCTACTCGTTCCAGAGTCTGGCCCGTAGCTTCGGCAATGATCTCGTTGAGCCTCACCTTTGTCTTCTCCAGTTCGCGGGCGTGGATTTCGATCTCTGTGGCTACTCCCTCGATGCCGGAAAGCGGTTGGTGGATCAAATAGGAAGAATTCGGCAGTCCAAAACGCCGTTCTTTGGGAACAGCCAAGAAGATCAGGGCAGCAGCACTTGCAACCAATCCCATTCCGATCACACGTACTGGTGAACTCACAAAGCGAATCGTGTCGTAAATTGAAAAACCAGAGTACACATCGCCGCCGGGAGAATCCACCAAAATCGTTATGGTATCATGAGATGCATCGTCCATTATCAAGAGCTGCTTTACCACTTTTTCCGCAAGGTCTTTGTCGACTTCCCCGTTAAGCAGGATGGTCCTCGTCTTTAGGAAACGCTCCGAAAAGGGATCTTCACCCTTTACAACAGGCTTCTTCTCCTCGGGCTCGGTCTCGGGCTCGTTCTCCAGATATGTCAAATTCAGATTTTTCATTCTCACTCCCTAATGTACTGAGTTATCTTTCACAAGATACTCTATTTTTCGACATTCCGACAACGGCTTGCGCTGAAAGTTGTTTTTTATATAGTATTATTGCTATATTATTGTTTTCGTTTTATTGTGTAGATTCTATTGAATAGAACTGAAATCAAGGGAGTGATTATGACAAAGCCCAGCAAGAATCGAAAAAGTCGACTAAACGGCGCGTTCGTGACATTATTTCTGACCCTGATGTTTTGTACCATCGCAGGGGTTCATGCGGCGACTGTGCGCCCCTGGTATGCAGCCAGCTTCGAAAAGCTCGGTTTTTCGGTTTTCGATCCTCCCATGACCATGAAGGATTTTCTCGTTGTCAACCTGAACGGCGCGAGCAAAACCCGCGCAAGCGCCAAGGGCAATATCGTGCTCCTTAACTTCTGGGCTACCTGGTGTCCGCCATGTAAGGCAGAAATGCCGAGTATTGAGGCGCTTTCCGCCAAAATGAAGGGCAAAAAGTTCGAGATTATCGCGGTAAACGTTGGCGACAGTGCCGCCGAGGTAAAAGACTTTCTAAAACAGAACAAATACACCTTCCCGATTTACCTCGACACGCAGAATAAGCTCTTGGCAACTTATGCAAGCCAGGGCATTCCGACTACCTATGTGCTGGACAAACAGGGCCGCTTCATTGCCGGAGTGGTGGGTGGAATAGACTATAGCAGGCCGGAGGTGGTTAGCCTCCTTACCAAACTGGCCGAAGAATGAGCGCCCCCTCGATTCTGTCGGCTTTTGTGACGGGGCTCCTGTCGTTCCTTTCGCCCTGCGTTCTACCGCTTATTCCTGCATATATATCTTTCATATCAGGAATAAGCACTCGAGACCTTGGCGTCGAGAGCAAGAATAAGGAAACGCGCGGCAAAGTGATGCGCGCAGCATTAAGCTTCGTGCTCGGTTTTACCCTTGTTTTTGCGGTCATGGGCGTTGCATTCTCGGGCGGGGCCAAAATGCTTCAATCGGCAGGGCTCACCCGCATACTCGATATTGTTGGTGGCGCCCTGGTGATGCTTCTGGGCGTGAATTTGATTTTCGACTTCATCGGTTTTTTGCGCGTCGACAAAAGGGCGATCGCTCGTTTCTCAGGCAAAAAGATTTCCGGTGCCCTGGAGGCTCTCTTACTCGGTATGTCGTTTGCCGTAGGATGGTCGCCTTGTATTGGACCGCTCCTGGCTTCGATTTTGTTTATGGCAGGGCAGAGTGGTTCTGCTTTGCAGGCCTTTGTGCTTTTGCTTTTTTACTCCGGAGGCCTCGGGATACCGTTCCTTCTCACGGGACTTTTCTTTGAAAGAGCAAAACCGATCATCCACTTTTTCAGTCGCCACGCTTTGGCGGTTCGAATAATATCTGGGTCGATTCTGCTCGTAGAGGGCGCAAGCATGGCATTGGGGAGGCTAGGAAGCTTTCCTGCCAAAGTCGCTCAGCTCGGCTATCAGCTTAAGAAGTTCCAAGCTAATCATACTGCCACGGCTTTTTGGATCGATCTGGGAATTCTCGGACTACTACTGGTCTTGGCCTTGCGGCCGCTTTTCTTGAGGTTCAAGGCAAAGTCTACTGGAAATGCTCCATCGCCAGGGAAGGTACGGCTCGGCTTTGCTTCTGCAGGAGCTGCAGTGCTCGTTATTCTTGTCATCACCGAGTTGCTGGGTAAGTTTTCGCTTCTTGGTGCGCTTGCACAGTGGTTCAGTTCAGGCTTTTGAGAGCGATGCCTGTGGCTTGCCGTGTATCTTGCGGCGCAGACGCTCAAGCCACACCACGACAATCGCCAAAAGAAAGCGCGGAATGATGAGCCAGGCGACGCTTATCCCGAGCCCCGCATAGAGCGTAGTGTCTTCCATCAGCGAGTGACAGATAGCGGCATGGTGATTGAAAAGATCCCCGTTTTCTTTGGGCAATTTGCCTTCGTCGTATTCCGACTTGATAATGCCTGCCCCATAGGCGTAGCCAACAATGTTGATCACAATCCACAAAAAACTGACACTTGCAGGAAGCCCTAACACCTTCATAAAGGGCGCAAGCCCCTTAGATAGGTATGTCATGATGCCAAATTCCTCAAAAAGGCTTTGGACCAGCATGATGACGGCGACGTAGAGCACTACCGTTCCCACAAGCTTCAAGGTCGACAGTCCCCACGCCCCTAACATCGGCCAAAAATCGCTTCTCCCCGCAACTACGCCTTTGGAAAATTCCACGTTAGATAAGTTCTTTGGCAGTAACAGGTTCAAAAGAAAAGCCGCAACCAGGGACATACCGATGCGCAAGGCCACCATCTTGATGGCAGAAGACCCTGCCGACTTCATCACAGTCGTCTCCACAAGGAGATTGTGGCAGATAACGCACATCACAGCGAGGATGGTCGCATCGCGAAGCGAAAGCGCCACCGTGCCCATAACAGCTATTGCGGAATAGTTGTTGAGCAGAGCCCCCGACAAAAACACGAGAGCTGCTTGCCCAGGCAGCCCAATAAGCCGCATAAGCGGTGCAAGAAAACCGGAAATCACTGCCAGGGCGCCGCTCCAGCCCAAGAGCGCGATGGCAAGGCTCGTCGGTATCATTATTTTCAGCAGAAAAACTATTGTCGAAAAGGCCCTTTTGAGCGCTGAAACTACGGAGCGACCGACTCTTGTGCCGATTTTTTCACTCATCTTACTCATCTCGCTCATACTTTGCTCCGCGATATACTGTGAACTTTAGCCAGCGAGGAGATTCGGGATGCAAAATCACTGTCTTGAAGCAGCACCTCAAGAGAAGGCTTAATTCTATAGGTCCAGTCGAAGGCGTCGCAAGTTCCTGGGATGTTTATGCGTTCGTCCTTGGGGTTTTCTTCCCGGTAGTGTTCGTCGCAAGCCAATAGATCCTGCAAAGGGTAGACCAAGAACCTCGAGTTGACCATTGCAAACGCTCGGGCAACTTCAAGCGCCGCCGCTGGGTTCAGATCGTCCGGGCAAGGCCTTGTGAACCGCAGCATGTCCCACAGCTTTGCCTTGTCGGGCTCATCGCGCCACCACTCGCGGAGTGTTGAGGAATCATGCACGGAAGTGCAAGCAACTGAGTTTGCAGGATATTTGTCGAGCGGCACAAAAGGTGCGCCCGGCTCGTCGTAGTATCTTGTCCACCGCAAGACGCGCAAACCCGGTATATTCAGGTCCTCAAGTGTTTGCGGAACGCCTGGCGAAAGGTAGCCCAAGTCCTCGGCACAGGGCTGCATCGGCACATATCCCGTTATGGCGGAAAGTATTTTGCGCCCATTTTCGAGCCACAGCTTATTGGAGACCTCGCCTTTCCGTTCGATAAGAGACTTGAGCTTTTGCCGTTCGTCGTCGGACAACGAGAGCCACGCTTGAGTATTCCAGTAGTTCGGCGTAGCTATAAAATGGCCGTTCGGCAGTTCCAAGAGGCTGCGGTTTCTCCACCATGAGACGAGTGAAGCTTTGAGAGCTTCCTCGTTCTGCACGCCATAGGACACGCCATTTGGCCCGGAAGTGGGCAGAAAATCCCGCACAAGTCTGTCGAAATCCGCACTGCCTTGGATTTGGCCAGAAAACCGGTACAGTGGTTCGGTCCCAATCTGGCTAAACAATTCTGATCGGAACCGTGAGGCGTCCGGCTGTGGCAGGGTATTCGATTCATCGTGTGCGGCCTTAAGCAAGGCGAGGATCGCCTTCACGGCGCTTTCGGGGATGTGCGGCTGAGAAAGCCACCGGATGCGCTCATCGCTAAAGCCCAGTTCGTGCAATTCGTCTCGGGTATAGTCCAGCTCTGGCTCAAAATGGCCCAAGTATCCATCGCGCTCGGCCTTGTCTAGCGCCCAAATTCTAAAAAACCCAAGCACGTGATCGATTCGATATGAACTATAAAAATGGTCAGCCACTTCCAGTCGTGCTTTCCAAAACGCCCAGCCGGTTTTCTCAATGACGTCCCATCGATAAAGCGGGAAGCCCCAGTTCTGCCCCGAAGGAGAACCTGCATCGGGTGGCGCCCCAGCAAGAAAGTCGAAATCAAAAATCTGGCGGTCATACCATGCATCGACCGAATCCCGATTCATCAAAATAGGAATATCCCCCATAAGGTTGATACCCATCGAGTGTACGCGAGTACATGCGCTCTCGAATTGCTCGAACGCCCGCATCTGGACCCATGCCCAAAACTCCACCTGCTTAGCAAAGTCGCGGTTGGACAGAAGCGTCGCGATATCATCTTGCCTCGCAGTGGCGTACTCGGGCCAATCCCACCAGGGAAGCCCTCCAAATCGCTTTTTCAATTCGAGGAAGCAACCGTAGGGACGCACCCATTCGTTTTTCTTAACCCAGCCTTCCAGAGCCGACAGGACTCCGGTGCGATCGGGGGCCGATGGCGACGAAATCTCTTTCCATGCTTCCGATAAAATCTTGAGCTTGGCGCCAAGAACTTCTCCATAGGGCACCCGCTTGTGCAAAGCGAATTGCGCGTTCATCTGGGCAAGCGAGCCACGCAGCGCAGGAGAAAGCTGTTCAAATTCAGGTAAGTCTTTTATTGACAAATAAATAGGATTGAGTGCGATCGAACTCAACGCGCTGTAGGGTGAGGCCTGCCAACCGGAATCGTTGACGGGCAGAATCTGGATGAGATTCATGTCCCACTCTTTGGCCAATGCCGCGAGTTTTTCGAGATCAGGGAATTCGCCGCAAGGCTTATCTTGAATGCGCAGAGCCAATAATGGCAGCACAAGGCCGGTAGACCGTTCGTCGCTATGAATGTATCTCATGTAACCTCACGTGACTGCGTTCTAATGCCAAGAGTGCTAGGGGTTGCGTCTTTTCCCGCACCCATGAGTGCGCGGATGGCTGCTTTGAGAGAGTCTACTGCGCGCCAATCCTTGACCTGCCCTTCCTTTGGGTCCTTCTGTGAGGGATCCTTTGATGGAACCGCCTTTCTTATAGGCTTCTCTCCCGCAAGGCCTTCTCTTGTGGGCCCTTCTCCCGCAAGGCCTTCCCTAGCAAGGCCTTCTCCGGCTGGCCCCTCTCTCGGCCCAAAAACCTGCGAAAACCCGAGTGCTTGCGCTGTACGCGCGCGTTTGGCCATTTGGCGCACCGGCCGGACTTCACCTGCAAGCGAAAGCTCGCCTGCCATGGCTGCGCCCGAAGGCAAGGCCTGCCCTGTTCTGGCAGAGTAGAGCGCCGCCGCAAGTGCAAGATCGATCCCAGTTTCGGAAATCCTCACCCCACCGGCAACGTTTATATAAATGTCCTGGTCAGAGAACCTAAGGCCGGTCTGCTTTTCCATGACTGCCGCGATGCGTGCCACTCTGGAAGCATCGATCCGATCGGAATAGACCCTTGTGATGCCTGCCTTGGCTGGCACAGTCAGTGCCTGGATCTCCACGAGTAGAATTCTCGATCCTTCGTAGACGATGGCCACGGCGATTCCGGATGGAATCTCGCCATCTCGTTTTACAAGAAGCACACCAGACGGATCAACGATTTCGTGCAGGCCATCTTCGTCCATGCGGAAAAGCCCCAGCTCGTCGGTAGAACCAAATCGATTTTTTGTGGCGCGCAAAGAACGCAAATCTCCTTCCGCCTGTTCAAACGCGAGCACAGCGTCAACGATATGCTCCGCAGCTTTTGGACCCGCAATGAGCCCATCTTTGGTGACATGCGCCACAAAAACAATGACGGAATCGTGCGTTTTGGCCCACTCCGTAAGGTTCTGCGTGTTGTATTTGATCTGGTTGGCAGTGCCGGGAACGGCGCCTGCTTCGGGCGTGTACACGGTCTGTATTGAATCGATAACGGTGAGGATGGGACGAGTCGAGTCCATGACTGACATGATTTTGTCGAGGTCCGTGGAACAGAAAACTTCGAGATTATCTTTTATTGCTCCCACACGATCAGCCCGCAACCGAATCTGGGCAGGTGACTCTTCGCCCGAAACATAAAGAACCCGGCCCTTGGACCTTAAGGCCGCACAGGCCTGGAGAAGAAGCGTGCTCTTGCCAATTCCAGGTTCGCCGCCAAGAAGAATGGCCGAGCCACGCATAAACCCACCGCCAAGAACTCTATCGAGCTCGGAAATACCAGATGGAAGCCGCGTGCCCGAGGCCGGATCGATTGCGACGATCGGAAGGGAATATGCATCGGCTCCTGCGCTGGCCTGAGCAACTCTGGTGGCCACGTTGTTCTCAACAAAGGTGTTCCATTGGCCACATTCGGGGCAACGTCCCAACCACTTGGGCTCGGTGTGTCCACAGTTCGAGCAGCGGTAGACGACGGTTTGCTTCTTCATATTCTTGTATCGTACAGAAGGCGGGCTGGCGCTTCAATCCTCCTGGTATGGCCCGGTGCGAAGGCTGGCCCTACGGTCCCTTACTGTCGGCGTCCCATTCCTTGCGCCGCAGTTTCCACAGGGCGCGGTTCTCACAGGGCGCGGCTTCAATAGGCTTCAAAAAGCTTGAATGGGGCGCAGTTCCCACAGGGCGCGGCTTCGGTGTATGATTTTTGCCATGTACACGCCAACCATTATTCTAAAGCCCAAAGAAGACTTACGCATCCGCCAGGGGCACCCATGGATTTACGACAACGAAATAGCCGTTGTGGAGGGCAAGCCGGAGCCGGGCGCGGAAGTGCGCGTGCTGGACGCGCAAAAAAAGCTGCTGGGGTTCGCATTTTTTA
>Ga0116192_1001531_pt1 | contig 16106 bp, 13 predicted proteins | sample AD_UKC113_MetaG_FD_89876 | JGI IMG/M metagenome (GOLD analysis project Ga0116192, IMG submission 89876) | Active sludge microbial communities of municipal wastewater-treating anaerobic digesters from Hong Kong - AD_UKC113_MetaG | ecosystem: Engineered > Bioreactor > Anaerobic > Digestate... | reverse complement strand
TCTGCTCCGTAATTTCCTTTTTTCTTTTTTCAAGGCTCGTATTTTCCGTCTATCGAACGGCTACCAGATCGGGCTTTGTGTAGTTGTAGCTTAAAAATAAGTATTTCAGCAGACCCTAATTAAACGTGTGAGGCATTCATATGGGGAAAAAGAAAGTATGGGCATCTCTTAACATTATTAGATCGTTCCCTGCGATTCTTGCATATTGTCTTTCATCAAGCAAGAATATCATAGAAAAGGACCTCCAAAGATGGGCGTCGATAGAAAGGATAGCTGATTTTCATTGGCCTTCGTGGATATATCTAAATTGGTTCTTAGTATATAAGAAAGAGTTTAGAAACCTCTTCTATTATCGTATTGGCAATGGTCTGATTTCTAAATTCTTAGCAATGTTATATCCTAGACTATCGACTCTTTACATCTGTACACCTAGCATTGGTCCTGGGTTGTATATCAGTCATGGTTTCAGCACAATTATTACAGCGAAGTCAGTTGGTGAGAATTGTTGGATAAATCAACAAGTAACAGTCGGATATGGCAACAATCCTGCACCACCCGTTATCGGGAATAATGTCAGGATAGGAGCCGGAGCCATTGTTATTGGAAATATTACAGTCGGAGATCACGCTTTTATTGGTGCAGGAGCAGTTGTAGCGAAGAATGTTGCTGAACGAAGTGTGATGATAGGGAATCCAGCTTTTGTTCTCAGAAAGAATGAAGATGTAAAAAAAGAAATAGAAATTGAGTGATAATTCATTCGGGAGGTTTCTCGTGAGAGTATTGGTTACAGGTGGCTGCGGATATATAGGAAGCCATACAACAGTTGAATTACTGAATGCAGGTCATGAGGTTATCATAGTTGATAATCTATCTAACAGCCAAATTGAGGTTTTGAATAGGATACGCAAGATCACGGGAAAAGAAGTCGTGTTTTATCAGATAGATTTACTTGATAAACTTGCTCTTGCAGAAGTTTTCATGAATCACCGGATTGATGCTGTTATACACTTTGCAGGGATGAAGGCTGTTGGCGAGTCAGTAATGATACCGCTGGCTTATTATCATTGCAATGTAGCCGGCACAATTAATCTATGTGAGCTCATGACGGAAAACAATGTAAAGAGGCTTGTATTCAGTTCCTCTGCAACCGTCTATGGCATTCCTGATACTGTACCTGTCTCTGAAAGCTCCCCAATACGCGCGACTAATCCATATGGCAGAACAAAGATAATGATAGAAGAAATACTTCAGGATCTATATGCATCTGATAATGAATGGAGTATTTCACTACTGCGCTATTTCAACCCTGTCGGAGCACATGAGAGCGGCCTGATAGGTGAAGAACCTAAAGGCATACCCAATAACATAATGCCATTCATCACACAGGTGGCGATCAAGAAGATCCCAGAGCTTAGGATATTTGGAAATGATTATCCCACAAATGACGGAACCGGAGTCAGGGATTATATTCATGTTGTTGATCTGGCACAAGGACATCTCAAAGCATTAAGTAAGATCATGAATACCTCCGGTGTCAATGCATATAACCTTGGCACAGGCAGAGGGTATAGCGTACTTGAATTAGTGAAGGCTTTTGAAAAAGCTACTGGTTGCAGTATACCATATAGATTTGTTGAAAGGCGCCCTGGTGATGTTGCAGTATCCTATGCAGATTGCCATAAAGCTTGGAATGAGATGGACTGGGCTGCCGAAAAAGGCATAGAAGATATGTGCAGGGATGCTTGGCATTGGCAGCAAATAAATACGAATGGATATGCCACTGCTATAGATTGATTTACAGAAGTAATTTAATTCGAATTACATAAGGAGAACTATGACACTATCGCAACAGATTTTGGTTAGTTTGCTTAATTCAGCAATACGAAATTCAGAAATAGACAATATACCGAATAATGTTGATTGGCTGGAGATATTCCAACTGGCGGATAAGCATCAGATTATGTCTTTGATATATCCGATGATCAGAAGATTACCTGATGAATGTGTTGATCCAGCACTGGTCTGCTCATGGAGAAATTTCGCTTTAAAAGATGTCATTGATAATTCAATTTATAAGAATGACACACTGGAGATCATCACAGCTTTAAATCAGGCCAATATTCCAACGATCCTTCTGAAAGGCATTGTTATCGGGAACTTATATCCAAATCCTGATCAAAGAGTTATGAGCGATGCAGACATTTTAATCATGGAGCAGTATAAGGATAAGGCCATAAAAATTCTTAAAGATCTAGGTTATAACGAGGATGGCAGTATCTTTAAGCATACAGTTTTGAGCCGCGTTGATCATCTTACGGTTGAGATTCATACAAAACTGCTGGATGAATGGCTGGAGAATAGAACCAGTGAATGGGAGAACAGCGTTTGGGATAATACGATCGAGGTATTATTTGATAATGTTCCGGTTCGTACGCTGTCTGTGAAGGATCATCTTATCTTCTTATATTTTCATATGGTTGAGCATCTGGTTTCATCAGGCTTTGGCTTAAGGCAGCTCTGTGATTTAGTGCTTTTTATCGAGCATAGCAGAGACATTATCAATTGGGTTGATATATTTGCCATAATGAAAGAGCACAGAATGGACAAGTTTATGGGAATCATTAACCTTATTTGCAGAAGTATATTTTCATTAGAAGCCCCTGTTCAGGAAACCGTTCTCAGTCTGGATACAGATATGGTTGAGTGTTTAACAGATGAAATAGTAAGTGGCGGTGTTTTTGGTAGAAATGAGTTTGAGGACTTCGTAAGCGCAAAGTATCTGGATTTTATTAATAAAAACAACAATACAAGAATGCCTAGTAAAGGGAAAAGATTATTGCATCTCATGTTTCCCCCTTACTCTCAAATACGCTTTAAATATACATATGTAAATAAAGCACCTTTTTTACTTCCTGTTGCTTGGATACACAGATTTTTCGCCAATCTTTTTACTTTATTGAGGATTGATACCATTGTTGCAATTAAACGATCACACAAGGTTTATGAGAATAGGTATCAACTTCTAAAATGGTTAGATTTAATCTAGATTTTTACAAAAATAAGTAGTATAATCAAGAATAATACGGTAAAATGAAAGGTGTATTATGGCTATCAATAATCATTCAATGATCACAAGAAAAAGTGATATTCCTACTGTCGACCTTGATGGCGAGCTGGCCATGATGGATACCGATAAAGGTAAATATTACGGTATGAATATGGTCGCCAGCAGGATATGGTCTATGATTAAGGAGCCGAAAAGGCTCAATGAGATTATTGAGACATTGGTACATGAATACGACATCAGCAGCTCACAATGCAAGGGAGATGTTCTTTATTTCCTTGATATACTTAAAAAAGAAGGCTTAATAGATGTAAAATAAACAATAGTATTCTGAAGAAGGAGTGTAATTATGAAAGCATGGGTAAAACCCGAAATTTGGGAACTTGACGCAAAAAACACAGCATGTGCTCCAAAACAGATTGAACATTACAAACCCCCGCAGACTCATAGCGGTGGCGGATGCAAGGATCCTGTCATCATTATCATTAAGCCTCCAAAGCACGGCGGTTGGGGTTGGTGCTGACCTATTATGAAAATTGTTGACTTTGTACATAGAGAGATCAGTGTTTAAGCATTGACTCTCTAAATTTCTTTTTAGGAGAAGGAATGCTTATTTCCAAAGGTAAGAAGACCACATACTCTGCATTTGGCCTCATTATTTCCTCTGAGATTGTAATCGACGCATTTCAGCCATGTGAAGGAATACCCGATGTTAATATTCTTGTGGATCAGCTTCAGCCCCATCTCAGAGAAGGTATATGTCCAAAGGTAAAGCATTTAATCTCATCTTCTGAGTTCATGTTTCAAAAAAACGGTGTAAGATACCTCATACAGGATGGAAAGCGTATTGTGATAGAGCTTCCCGCGAGGTATAGTTCGGCGATGGTTCAAGCCTATATCACAGGTGCTTGCATGGCTACAATTCTGTTGCAGAGAAGCATTTTGCCCATGCATGGGAGCGCAGTTGTTATTGGTGGAAGAGCCGCCATTTTTACAGGCCACAGCGGTGCAGGCAAATCCTCGCTGTGCCACGCCTTCAGAAAGAATCAGTATGAGTATTTATCTGATGACATAACTGTTGTTTCGGTAAATGAGGAGGGCCATACAATGATTCAGCCCTCTTTCCCCCAGCAGAGGCTTTGCAGGAACACAGCCCGGAAACTGGGATATGATTTAAAGGATCCTTCATTAGGTTATGTCGATGGAAAGGTGATCATCAACTCGGATCATCTTTTTTGGAACCAGCCTGCACCGCTGGCAGCGGTCTTTGAGATATCAAAACACAGAGGTCGTAGGGTTGAAGTGACTCCTGTTACAGGTACTGAAAAACTGAAGCGGTTGATTAATAATATTAACTATTCTGATATATTTAAAGGAATGGGTGTGACCCAAGACTTTTTTTTGAAGTGCACTGAAATTGCTAATAAAATCTCCTGGTTTGAACTGAGAAGACCATATAAAGGTGATACCACACAGGCTCAGATGCAATGTGTATTGGACATAATGGGTGAGGCTTAAGGACAAATGACGCTTAAGGATATCAGAAAGCTCTTTCAACTGAAAAGCTACTCCTGGCTGTTGAACAGCTCCAGGCCGTTTATTGGGAAGATTCTTGGCATTTGTGCCATGGGTGTTTTCATTGCGGTGATCGGTGTCGGAAGCGTTGTTGTATCCAAACAAATGGTGGATCTGGCGGTTAAAGGCGACTCTCAGGCTGTTTCCTATATCATTCTGTTTGTGTTGATTCATCTGGCAATTTTAGGGGCTAACTCCCTAAACAGCAAGGTTTCCATTCAACTTTATGAAAAAATGAGCTATAAGCTTGAGCAGGACATATTGAATCGTCTTTACTCCAGTGATTGGCTTTCTTATAGCAAGATCCACAGTGGTGATATCCTGACCAGGTTGACAGACGATATTGCCAGCGTGACAACCCTGTGGGTCTATACCATCCCTCACGTCACGGCGTTGGGATTACAATTGGTTTTGGCGTTTTTTGTCTTGCTGTCATATGACCCGGTGTTGGCTCTGATAGCTTTTATTCTGGGGCCCATATCCATTTTGGTAAGCTTTCTCATAGGATTAAGGCTTAAGAAGCTTCAACATGCCATACAGTCTGCCGAAAGTCGGCATCGATCCTATTTGACCGAATTGATCCAGCATATGATGATTGTGAAGAGCTTTCAATATGAAAATGAAAGCATGAGGCAGGTCATCAACAGGCAGAACGACAAGTACGGATGGGTTGTGAAAAAAAACAAGCTGAGTATTGCCGCAAACCTGATCTTATCGGCAGGCTATTGGATGGGCTATGTTCTTGCCTTTATCTACGGGATTTTTAAGCTGAGCAAGATCTCCTTCGGCACATTCACTGCTTTTCTGCAACTGGTGGGGCAAATCCAGGATCCCTTTATAGGTGTTGCCAGGTCTATTCCTCAGATGGTTTCGTGTCTTGCATCAGTGGAACGATTAATGGAGCTTGAAGCGCTTAAGGATGAACCGCAGGATAACCGGGATGTGCCCTTAACCCATGGTATCAAGGCCTTGACACTGGAGCACGTGACTTTTGGTTATGAATCGGATAAAGCCATCCTATCAGACATTTCATTGATGATAGAAAGCAGTAAAACAGTGGCATTGATCGGCAGCTCCGGTGAGGGCAAAACCACACTGATGCGGCTGCTGCTATCCCTTCTTACTCCAGAGTGCGGTAGTATTCGTCTCAGCTTGCCCGGCAAAGAGCCAATTCAGATATCCGCCGCCACCAGAAGCTTTTTCACATATGTGCCACAGGGGAATACCCTGTTCTCCGGGTCGATCTTTGATAATCTCAAGGTGGCGAAACACGATTTAACCGAAAAGGAAGCACAGGAAACCTTAAAAGCGGCCTGTGCATGGGATTTTATTGATAATTTACCGGATAAGCTGAACACCGTGATAGGAGAAAGCGGAACCGGTTTATCAGAAGGACAGGCTCAGCGGATCTGCATTGCACGAGCGCTTATAAGACCAGCCCCCATATTGTTGCTGGATGAGGCCACTTCGGCGTTGGATATGGACACTGAAAGGAAGATCTTTGAGAATATCAAGGATATTGGCAGAACCTGTGTTGTGATTACCCATCGACTATCTGTACTGCCCTTGTGCGATTCTGTTTATCGGTTGGAGAAGGGGAAGCTGTACCGGCATCTGTCGGAGGATTTCTCCAGACTTCTTGTCCACGAGGGAAAGGATCACCTTGAAAAATAGGATACGCACTTGAACTGATCACCTTCAAAACCACCGGTGAGAACGTGCTCTCCACTTCTCAGCCAGGCATGCGCGATCATGTTGTTGCTTTCATCCTTTGAAACGCCAAGATATATAGTACTGGGAATATGAAGTATTCGCAGAATGATCTGACCGGTTATGGCCTGGGCAAGGCATTTACGGTCCCAGCGTGTATGATTGCTGATGACATTGAGCGCCCATGCGGTTTTCAAGGCTCTGAGTTGAGAAACAGGATCAAGCGCAGTCGGAGATTCTTCCATCTTTCTGCCTAACAGGATGGATAGGTGCTTGGATGGGATGATGATAATCAATAAACGAAAGATCCTTATCAATAAAAATACAGTTATTACTAATATTTTCATCTTAAAGGTCAGACAGCGAAAGTTATGAAATTGCCGGATGAGTTTTTTCAACATGATAATCCTCTTGTGCTTATACTCACTATGGCACCAGTATAACTTAAATGACTTGGCTAGGCAAGCTTGAAGGATTTTGCTGCAGGATCTTTCCTTACGCTTTTTTAATGGACAACCGATATAAAGTTTGGTATATTTTACTATAATCATATAATAAATTGTTGAAGAATGGTGAATGAGCGATGGAAATGAGTTTAAAGGAGTTATTTCAGGTTATCTTGAGAAAATGGTGGATTTTATTGTTTTGCACCATCATATGTGCAGGTGTCGCCTATGTTCTTACGAATTATTACATGGTACCCATGTATCAGGCCGATACCACCTTGTATGTCGGTAAAAACGCCGATGAGCAGGGTGCCAATATCAATGACCTTAATATCGGTGCTTCGGTTGTCCTGGACTACCGTGAGATTGCCCAAAGCAGACTTGTGGCTTCAACGGTTATCAATGAGTTAGGTCTGGCTGATTATTACTCAGTTGATGGCCTGGCTGCCAGTATTAGTGTTGAGCAAAAGTCTGAAACAAGAATCATAGTGATTTCATTTAGAAGTCCTGATCCTCAAATGGCTATGAATATTACCAATAAGGTTGCTGAGGTGTTTCAACAAAAGATTACCGACATCATGAGGGTTGAGAATGTTCAGGTGATTGATAAGGCCGAACTCCCCTTAAGTCCTGTTTCTCCAAATAGGAGTACAAATCTGATGATCGGTATCTTGCTGGGATTGATGATTGGCACGGGCATCGTGTTATTGAGGGAATATCTGGATAATACTATAAAAACAACTGAGGATGTGGAAAAATGTACCGGCCTACCTGTCATCGGTACGATTCCGGTATTTCAGCAGAATGGAAAGGGGAAATAATCATGCTTGACGAAAACACCATTATTACGCATACAAATCCGAAATCTCCTGTGTCGGAGGCCTATCGGGTGCTCAGAACGAACATTCAGTATGCCAGTATCGATAATCCCCTGAAAACCATTGTCATCACAAGCTCGGGGCCAATGGAAGGAAAGACCACTACAGTTACAAATCTGGCCGTAACATTTGCCCAAATGGGCAGCAGGGTTCTGTTAATCGATGCCGATCTGAGGAAGCCCAAGGTACATAAAGTCTTTATGCTGTCCAATGATACGGGACTCACCAATCTTCTGACCTCCCATGAACCCAACTCTAAGTTTATCAGGAGCACGGCAATCCCTAATCTGGACATACTGACCAGCGGGACAATTCCCCCCAATCCATCAGAGCTGTTAAACTCCAACACTATGAAGCAATTTCTACAGAAGCTCAGGGAGGAGTATGATATTATTCTTTTGGATGCACCTCCGGTTGGAAGTGTGACCGATGCTGCTATTATTTCCACTTATGTAGATGGGACTATTCTGGTCGCCAGATCTGCCAAGGTGGAAAGAGAGGCTTTAAAAAGGTCAAGGGAGCTTCTTGACAAGGTGAATGCCAATATCATCGGCGTGGTGCTGAATCATCTTGATAAAAAATCCCAGGGCAATTACTATTACTACCAGTATTACTACAGCGAGGACGAGAGCGGAAAGCATCAGAAGGTGAGAAAGCGTAAGAGCGAGAATAGTTCTTCACCGGATAACAGCAAATCAGCCTAAGGAGGAATATCTTGTACGCTGATATTCATTGCCATATACTTCCGGGACACGATGATGGTGCCAAGAATTCCGAGACTGCCTTAGAAATGGCGAAGACAGCCTGTTTAAAAGGAACAGGCCACATCATTGCTACACCCCATGTCATTCTTGGCAGCGTTAAGCAGAATCGGGAGCATGTGAAGGAAAGCATCGTCATGTTAACCAGGCAAATGCAGGATGAAGGCCTGAACCTTACAATCTATCCAGGTTGTGAGGTTTTTATCTGTCCGGATCTTCCCGATTTATATGAAAAAGGTCTCATTTTCACGCTGAATGACTCCTGTTATATGCTGATAGAGCTTCCTATGATGGAGATTCCTCCTTACACCGAGGATGTTTTATACGGGCTTCAGCTGAAAGGGATTGTGCCGATTATTGCGCATCCGGAGCGCAACCAGGTGCTCCAGAGGGATATGCGCTTCCTTCAGGAAGCTGTTGAAAGGGGTATCCTGGCACAGGTTAACTCCGGCAGCATCACCGGACTTTATGGTAAAGCTGCAAATCGGACTGCCCTTAAGATGATTGAGACCAATTGTATCCATTTCGTTGCTTCCGATGCCCACACCAACAGAACGCGCACAACCAATCTTAGCAAGGCAGCTAAGATCGTTCTGGAGTTGTTTGGTAAAACGGTTATGGAGACATTGTTCATCAATAACGGTATGGCCGTAATTACCTCAGGGGATATCACCGGAACGGATTGTCAAATAAACCACCTCAGGATGATGATCAAAAAAACGAAGCTGTATTTTCAAGCAATAAAGGGTGAATTATGAAACGTGTAATCATTATAGGAATGCTGCTGCTGATAGCCTTTTCGCCTCTCTTTCGCGGATTGTATTTCGCACTTGAGGCCACCATTTTTTTATCAGCCATGGCCTTGTTGGCGGTGGTCTATTTCCTGATCAAGATAGCCAATAAAGAGATCCTGTATATGAACAAATGGATTCTTATTCTTGGCTCTCTGTTGATCTTGGCCTATGCCATCAGCTTTACTCAGGCTACCAACGCCAGGGAGAATACATATGCAATGCTGCAGTTTACTGAATATTTACTCTTATCCCTGGTTCTGATGGATTACTATCATGATAAGAAGCAGCAGTTCGGATGGACCTTGATGCTGCTTGTGTCCATCTCCGGTTTTATAAATGCGGTGATAGGGATTGAAGCCCTTTCTGGTGCGTTTGGTGTGCTGAATGATACTTTGAACGGTGGTGGCAGAAGGCTTGGGGCGGCCTTCCAGTATGCCAACACTGCTGCCATCTATTTTGCCATTGTTTTGGTTTTCACCATCACGTTGATCAATACGACAGATAAACTCATAGCGCGGGTCCTGTTTGCCGGTATGGGCAACACGGCTTTTCTGGCTATGCTCCTGACAGGGTCAAGAGGCGGTTATATTACCGCATTTGCAGTATTTCTTCTCTTTGTGATCATCCAGCCCTCCAAGCACAGGCTGAAAACTGCCGGTTCATTTATTTGTGCCATGGTTCCGGCTTTCCTGTTCACTACAAGGATTTCAGCCCTCATTGACTCAAAAGACTATGCCCTTTTGACTCAGTGGCTGCTTTTATCTTTTATCGGCGCAGTGATTCTCGGATTAGCCTATGAGGTCTTAAAGAGCTTGATATCCAAAGCCAAAATAAAACCTGTTTGGGGTATGGTTGCTTTATTGGTCGCTGTGGCGGGGATAGGGGTTATTCTTCTGACAAGAGGGTTAAACGGTATTATTCCACAGAGCATTATCGATCGCTTTGCAAAGATAAGTCTGAATGAGATTAATATCCATTTGCGTCTGGAATTTGACGAATGGGGCCTGAGGCTGCTTTCGGAGAATTGGGTTATCGGCCGCGGCGGGGGTGCATGGGAATCCCTCTACCAGAGTGTACAGGATGAATTCTTCCAGGCTAGGTTTACCCATAATCACTATCTGCAGGTGTTTATCGAGTCCGGAATACTCGGGTTTGCTGCCTTTATTGGGATTATTGTTGTCTCGCTTTCCTTCATGGTTTATGCAATCATTAAAACGAAGGATGTCCGGCAAAAGCTCCTTATCACCGGATTGCTCTGCGGCTTCGCAGGGCTTGCAGTTCATTCCTCCTTCGACTTTAATCTCACCTTTGTATCCCTATCGTTTCTTTTATGGGCTTTTATTGCAGGATCTGCAATTAGCTTGCCCGAAAGAAGCAAGAAGCCTGAAATCGATAAGATCACGAGTAAATCGGGAAACAACGTGATGAAATATATCCTTGTCGTCACGGCTTCATTGGTGTTTTCCATGAACGGGCTGTACACAGCAGCCGCCTATAACGCCGACAAAGGATATCAAAGCATGAAAAACAGGGATTTTCCCTCAGCCAGGGTCTATTATGAAGAGGCAATTCGCTTCGATTCTAATAATCCCGTGTATTATTATCAACTGGCGAAGATTTATGATTTTTATGCGTCGCGCAATACCAAGGAAGAGAATATCCAGGGTTGGAGAGAGATGGCGCTTCAGGCTTCCGAAAAAAGCGTTGCATTGGACAGCTTCTTACCGGATTACAGAGGCCTGCTCATTCAAATCTACTTCAAGGCCGAGATGCCGGTGGAAGCCCTGGATAATGCTAAAAGGCTGATTGAGTTACAGCCCTTAAACAACAGCAATTATGAGGTACTTGCACGAGCTTACTTTGAAGCCGGGCAATTCTATACTAAGAACGGGAATAGCGCATTGGGCAAGGAATTGCTGCGATTGTGCACCCAGGTGAATACCCTGCCGCAGGCAAAAGAAACACCGGTCATAATATCCTATAAAGAGCGCGCTTCAGACATTTTGAACAATAAATGACCCAATTGAATTTCCAAAATAATCATATTTTTCGTTGCAAAAATATGTTAATCGATATATAATATATTCAGTAATCCAATGGGAGGGGAATAATTTGAAGAAGTTTACATGTTTATTGATGGCAGTTTTATTTACAATTGCATTCGCAACTATAGCTTTCGCGGCCACAGGTGATACCACCGATATTCCGGATGCTACTGCTCCCGGGTCGGCAGACACCACAACTGGCGATACATACGCAACAGCAACACCGGCTCCCACACCTCCGGTTGAGGACATCACCGATGATGATACACCTCAAGGTGCCGATACAGGCAAAACGGGTGACACCGATACCATCGATTTTGAGGAGGAGCCCACACCTCAATCCGCTACACTCGCCAAGACCGGCGGTATACCTGCTGAAGCCTTCTATGCTATTGGCGCTCTGTGCATCGTAGCAGCCCTTATACTCTCAAGAAAAAAGAGTGGAGAATCCAAGGCCAACTAATCTTTGCATAGGGTCTTTACTCCCAGGGATGAACATACATATTTAAAATGAATGAACAAAATAGCTTACTTTAACCGCCAGGACAAGCCTGGCGGTTTTGCTTTTTTATGCGCCTTTTTCATCTTGAAATATTTACTATTAATGCGATAATATGAGTATGGCCAAATATCTAGTTGGTACCAGGAAAATATCATCCGGAGGTTGTAGAGATGAAATTTTCGTACAGGTTACTCGCTTTGTGGCTAATCGTGGTACTAATCGTTCCTGCATGTCTTACAGCAGCTGTTGCTAATAGATCCATCAGCAGTGTTTACGGGCCGTTGCCCTTGGTTGATGCTATTCTGGATTCCACAAATCCTATACTCCCTAAGCGTCCCTTTACGATTGAGGAACAGTTGTATAGCGAGATGGATCCGCTCAAGCGATATCTGGTATCCAGAAATATCTCATGCAAGACCTTATTAAGGGATGAAGCGCTCAAAGAGAGGATTATGAATGCAGCCTCCATAGAGGAGCTTGTATCAACCAAGCTTGAGCTGGAGGCCTTGAAAAGGCTCATGGACGAAGCGGATGCCCTTCTAGATAAGGAATCTCCGCCAATCGGTGCCGGTATGGGGCTGGGAGTGGATATGTCTGAGCTATCTGCATTCGCGCTGAAGCTGAATGAGCTCTTTAAGGCAAACCTCACGATTTATCAGCCTGAGCCTGATAGCGCAATGAAGGGAACATGGACACCGGAGAATAAGATCCTGTTGAAATGGACGCCTGTTGATGGTTGGATTCCTGAGGAGGGCTACGACCTGTTTCGTGTGATTAACGGAAATGCGGAGCTTGTCAGTCCCGGTTTGGGAAGCCTGGATGCAACGGTACAGCAGCTGTCAGGCAATCCCGAATACGCCGATTATGTGGAGATCCTTCGGGCAGCAACCCTTGATGACGAAAAGAAGGCCATTTTGAGTGTGGCGTCTGAGGCCGAATTTCATGCTCAAGCCTATGCCAACGCTCATACCTATGAGAGCTATACGCGTTTGAGCGGCTATTCGGGCTTTTTGCTGCGCAGGGATTTGCTTTTAGCCATTCCGGGCGGAATAGCGCAAAAAATACCCTTTGCAGATAGCTACGCCAACACCGATGTGCATTTCAAGGAGGATATTCAAGCCGAAACCACCTCCTATGAAGCATTTGCGGCAAACCAGGGGCTACAGCCTGTGAACCCTGTGCTGCCGTCCTATATGCCGCCTATACTTTCAAAGGCCGAGCAGGTCAGAAACGAAATGCTGGAGGCCAGGAAGGCCATTCTCACCAAGGCCTTTGTGGATCATCGCTTTGCTGATGACATAGGGCTAGGCTATGAGGATATTTTTGGAGAAACCCGGTATGATGTTAATACGCCGGTACAGTACATACTGGTGCCGCGAGGTGGAAGCGGGAGTGAGGTCGATGTGACCCGGATAGCTTCGGGTGAGGAAATAGCGGGAGCCTACAGAATTACTGTTCCTTACGGTGTTGAGATGCCGCTTTCACCCCCGGACAGGATTCTGGGCTATGGTGCTGACCAAAACGTTTCCCTGCGATGGGATGCGCCAACCGACGATGCTCAGAAAGAGATCATATCAGGCTATTATGTGGAGCGTCGGAAAAAGGGGCAGACCCAATATGAGCCGGCCAACCCGCTCCCTGTGGCCATCACATACAGTCAGGAGATTGAGGGCTTTCTATGCGAGGCTCCGGTCACCTTTGAGGATAACAATGTGGCAATAGATGACGAGTTCATCTATCGCGTTCAGGCAGTGGATATCTTCGGCAGAAGGAGCGCCTATTCATCGGAGCTTGAGGTCAAGGTCTACAAGGTGACACCACCTGAGTCACCGCTGCTTCTCGAGCCCACGGTTTCTACAAGGGTCAATGGCAGAACCCCCGAGACTCATCAGCAGTTATTTACGCTGAATAACCATACCGGCGGCGTTGTCCTGCCTATTTCAGCCAATTCCCCGGATACCGCTCTGTTTGTAATTTACCGAAGCAAGGCCTATGGCCGTTCTCATTTCGGTGTTCCCGAGGAGCTGGTCCGCATCAATTACGCGCCTTATCAGGGGTTGAACCAACCGGTTTATGCCTATAACCCCACGGGCAGCCTTTTCTCCATCAGGACCACCCAGGCCGATGTCCTTTATTATGACAGCGACGTTGAACCGGGATATTACTATAAATACTGGGTGTCAGCCGTGGATGTCTACGGCAATGAAAGCAAGTGGTCACCATCAGTCATCGCAGCCATGTCCAGTGACGCTGTGGCACAGATACCCCTCCAGCCGGTGGCTGAAATGCACCATAATCAGGTTGTTGCCGACCGTGAACCCAATCCTCCCGGATTCCATAGCCGCTATCTTACCAAGGATGAGACCCAGACTGTCATGGGGCTGGATACCTCTATCCAGCTTGATCCCTCCGGAACAGAGTCGGTATCGGCATCAGAACCCGGATTAAGCCAGCAAACGACGGAGCTTATTCCTGAGGAAGCCCCCGAAATAGGCGTATCCCTGTCCGACACCATCAGGCAGGATTCACCATCACTCCCGGGCCGACTCAGCCTGGAGGATGACAATCTGCCTTATCCCAATGATGTCCTGAGCATTATTGCGCTCACCGATAACGACGTTGAAGCTGACGGGACGGCGCAATTCAACTGGTATCATTATCAGGGTGACGGGCTTAAGGGCTATGCTGTCTATCGCGCCTACGCCGACGGTGTGACCCGGGAATCCCTTGAGCACATGTCGCAGGCCGAGATTCTTGAAAGCTTTGACTGGAGGCTGAGAACCAACAGCACCACCGTCAATGAAGCCACCGACAGGGTTGAACGCAGATCAGGCAGGATTTATCTCTATCTCATATGCCTGATACCCGACAGGCCTTCCACCAGGTTTCTGGAAGCTATGGATACCTACATTCCGGCAGGCTGGGTGCGTGTGTCATGGGATCGGCCCGATGACCCTCAGCTTTCCTACTTCCGTGTATACCGGGCAGAGGTGGCCGGATTCGATGATGCGCAGGATCCTTCCACCCTTAACTGGCAACTGGTATCGGATAATACCAAAACCACGGTTTATTCTGAGAAGGTTGACCAGACCGATGCCCACTATTATCTGTATAAAATAACCTCTGTCAGCATCTGGGGCGTTGAATCAGATGAAGGTGCTATCGTCAGATACCGTGTTCCCGCCACCGTTGCGCCTGAGGCTCCCACGCTGCTGGTGCCCTTTTCCCGCAAGGGGGTCAATCAGATTAACTGGCTTGGGGTTGCCCATGCCACACGCTATATTATTTACAGAGCAAAAATCCCGCGTATGGACGCCGAGGATTTCAACCGTTTGAGGGATCAATACCCGAATTTGTACGGTAAGATGTTTGGTGCCGATAAGTACCGGGATATCTACCGTCCCGACGAGGAGATCATCCGTCAGCAACAATCTCAGATCAGCGGGAGCGGTATGCTTCCCGATATGCCTGTTCTGGCCTCGGTCCAGGGTTTTGCTCCCACTGCCGGAGGGGTTAACCAGTCAACAGATGCCCTGCCGTCCATGGTCAGCCGTTTCAAGACGGGTGAAACGGACGGTTTGGCCTTTAGTAACCGTCTTTCTGAAGGGATTGATATCGAAGATAAGACCCGCGTTATTCAGGATATGATCGAGAAGTACGGGCTTCTTGCCGTTGCACCCTACAGCAGTCTGGGAAGAGATTTGGCTGAAACTGTGGTATGGGAAGAGGTAGGGGAGGTCAGGATTGCACCAGGAGAGGATCCAACCGGACAGAAGACCTTTCTGGATAGCACTGCTCAGTATGGTCAGACCTATTACTATACCGTCAAGGCCATGAATGACGATAACCTGGGCTCGGATCGGCCCGAACCGGTTACCCTCTATACCAGGCAGGGTGAGCCCTTCTCGCCTGTTGCCATCACCCGTTGGTCCGATGATGCCGGACACCCCCGGATATACTGGAATCAGCCTGAACATCCCAACCTTACAGCACCTAAATGTCTGGAGCTGACCGCAGGTTACTTGGTATACCGCAGCAACAAGGCCGACGGTCAGTATTATCAGGTAAGCCCGCTGATATCCTGGGAAACACCCTATTTCACCGACATGAATGCCAGAGTGGATGACGAGAACTGGTATCGGGTTAAGGTGCTGAATACTGCCGGATTTATCTCTGATTTTTCAGAGCCCATTCATGCCACCGACCAGAGCCGGAGTCTAACCGATAGCATGTTCACCCAACTGACGGGTCTGGGCATGAATCCCTATGACGCGCAAACTCTTTCCGAGGCTTATACAACGGAAGGGATGCAGCAATCATTTAAACAGCCG
>Ga0116192_1001530_pt1 | contig 16109 bp, 10 predicted proteins | sample AD_UKC113_MetaG_FD_89876 | JGI IMG/M metagenome (GOLD analysis project Ga0116192, IMG submission 89876) | Active sludge microbial communities of municipal wastewater-treating anaerobic digesters from Hong Kong - AD_UKC113_MetaG | ecosystem: Engineered > Bioreactor > Anaerobic > Digestate... | reverse complement strand
CTGTTTTGTATACATACTTATCATTTTTTATGAACGGATGATTTCCGTTCTTGTTCGTTAGTGGTATACTTTTCGATTGAAATGTGGGGTGCTTTTTGAGTGAAATATACACCCGTAGGGACAACCTTATGGTAGAATCAGAAACAAAGACCAAAATAAAGTCCCATAGGGACGAACATATGAATAATGGATAAAGAAAAGTTCGCTCCTACGGAGCTATGTTTTTATAATTTTCCATTTCTCAACCATAAGACTGCTCCTACGGAGCTTTCAAGTCCCACAGGGACAACCTTATGGTAGAAAGAGATAACAAATTTGGTAGAACTGAGTAGAGCCGTTCCATGCAACACCTCTACAAAAACAATTTTCCCTGTCGAATTCTGCTCAAAAAATTTCTTCCTGCCGATTTTGGTACTATATTTGTTTTCCATTTCGCTTCACAAATGTAATATCCGTTTAAAATTTCTTCCTCATGAAAAAGCTTTCTTTTGTACTCCTTGCCGTAGTTTTTGTTGTGGTGGCTTTTGCTGCCTTTCAGCAACCGACTGTTTCCTTTGACGAACGCTGGAAAAAAGTGGAAGAACTGGCCGAAAAACGGTTGCCCGAATCGGCACTGAAAGAAGTGGATGCCATTTTGAAAGACGCAAAAAAACAAAACAATTCTTCGGAAGTGATCAAAGCTACTCTTTACAAAATGCGTTTCACACTGGAAAAAGATCCCGATCAGGCACCTCAACTCATCAAGGAATTTGAAACTTTTGCAACCAGTACTTCCGACACAGCCGAAAAATCGTTGCTTTATTCTATGACGGCAGAACTCTATGCTCAATACTTTCAGCAAAAAGCCTATTCCATTCGTCAACGAACGGAAATTTCCGATTATGTTCCGGAGAATATCGACGAATGGACCAAAAATATTTTCTTCGATAAAGTCAGTCAGTTGCTGGCTGCTTCATTGGAACCGGCAGAAATGCTTCAAAAAACCGATATTCAAAAATTTGAAACCCTTCTCGAGAAAGGAGATAGCAGCTATCGGGTACAGCCTACACTTTTTGATTTTTTGGCCTATCGGCGAATCGACATTTTGCAATCGTTGGAAGGTGCACAATCCATAAAAAATCCGTTAAAATCCGAAGAACTGTTTTCGGACCTATCTCATTTTGTTTCGTTATCGTTGGATACTGCTTATTCCAAATCCGTTGAAAATCAGGTGTTGCAAACCTATCAGCATTTGCTTTCTTTTCACTTGAAGAATAATAATGTGCCGGCACTTTTGTATGCCGATCTTCAGCGGTTGGCATATCTCAAGGAAAATTCCCAGTTGTCGAATAGCGATGAGCTGTATTTGTCGGCTCTGGCACGTTTATCGGAACAATATGCAAACAACGAAAACGTAGTGGAAGTTATGGCTGCAATGGCACAGTATTATCTCGACAAAGAATATGAATTGGAAGAAAATATGAATTTTGCGAAAAAGGCTTACGATATTTGTTCCGAAGGAATTCGCCGTTTTCCTGATTATCCGCGTATTGCATTGTTGAAAAAAATCCAGCAGCAAATAACGCAAAAGTCTGTTTCTTTGCGACATTCTGATGTTGTTCGATCAAAATCACAACTTTCATTAAATATTTCTACAAAAAACGTGGAAGATTTACAAATGCAGATTTACCGCGTCAATGCTTCATCGCTCGATTATTTTTCATTTACGAAAAATCCGGGAAATTTAGGAAAAGATTTTCCTGACCGTACCTTGTGGCAAACTTCGGAAATAAAAATTAAGCCGGACACAAATTTTGTAGCCGTCGATACCGTTTTAAAAATTCCTTCGGGAACGTATGGAATTTACGAAGTTCAATTGACGATAAAAGGTGATACTTCCAGTGAAGTTGCCAGAAGTTCTTATGTGGTTTCCGATTTAAGTTTTATGGTACGCCAGAACGAGCCGAAAAAGACAGCATTATATGTTTTAAATAGCGAAACCGGCTGGCAGCAAAAAGAAGTGAAAGTGAGCCTTTACGAACAAAAATGGACAGGCAATTTTTACCAGATGAACCTTTTACAAACTGCTGTTACCGACAAAAACGGTTTTTGCACATTTCCTTACAACAATCAGGGGACGAAATGGATATTTCTCGAAAAAGGAGAAGATCGATATTTTAGTTCTCCTATAAATATTTATTATTGGGAAAGAGATACAAATAAAGAAAAACCGGTTCAGTTGGAATTTTTCACCGACCGTGCAGTGTATCGTCCCGGACAAACAGTCTATTTTAAAGGAATTGCCTATTATGCCGATGCGAAGCGTCAGGAAGTGGTAAAATCGCTAAAATTTGATGTTTCGCTTATTGATGCCCATTATCAGAAAATTGCTTCAAAAACATTCACTACCAATAAATTTGGTTCGTTTGCAGGAGAATTTGTCTTGCCTGCCGATGGATTGAATGGAGCTTTCCGGCTTGAGTCGGGAAATTTTTCCAAAACTATTTGGGTGGAGGAATACAAGCGTCCCACTTTTGAAGTAAAAATTCAAAAACCGACCGATGAAGTAAAGTTTGGGAAAAAAGTTACGTTGACCGGCAATGTGAAGGCTTATTCGGGTTATAATATTGCGGATGCAAAAGTTATTTTTCGTGTAGTTCGACGTCCACATTGGTATTGCAGTTGGATCAGAAGCGAAGAAAAAGCAATTTCGAATGGAGAAACAAAGACTGATGCAAACGGTAATTTTACGCTTTCTTTTATTCCCGAAAAATCAAAGGAAAACATTTCTTTCAGAAAAGATGCTTATTACGTGTACACTGTTTATGCCGAAGTTACCGATACCAAAGGCGAAACACAACAAGGTGAACAATTTGTAACGGTTGGCGACAAGTCGTTGTTTATTCTGGCCGATGTTCCCGAAAAATGGAACAAGGAAGAAAAAGCCGATTTTCCGCTGCGGCTTGAAACCATAAACGGTGAAAAGGTGTATGGTACGGTCCAATTTACCGTTTATCGATTTGAAAATTCGGAAGATTTTGCAACCAAGGAAGAATGGGCAGAAATGGAAGAAGAAGGTGAAGAAGAGATTCCCATGAAGTCAGCAAAAAAGATAATGGAAGGAACTTTTAATACCAAAGATGGTAAGTTAAAATTAGATGTAAATAAATGGGAATCGGGTGGTTATCGTATAGTTTTTTCTACGCTTGATCAGTCGGGCAAAAAAGTGGAATTGGGTAAAAACTTTATTCTTTACGGAAAAAACGACAAACGTCCTCCTATTCAAACCATGACATGGTTGCCTGTGGAAGAAATAACCTGTGAAGTGGGTGAGACAGCTGAAGTTGTTTTTGGTTCGTCGGCTGATAATGTTTCCGTGCTTTATGAAATTATGCAGGGAAATACCGTTCTGGAAAGCAAATGGATCCGGATGAACAACGAAATCAAAACTTTTCCGATTCCGTTCAAAGCTGAATACGGAGACGGTATCACGGTGATGTTTACCTTTATGAAAAAAGGACTGTTTTTCACAGAAAGTGTAATCATTCGCCGAAAAATTTCGGAAAAGAAACTGTCGCCAACATTAACCGTTTTTCGCAATAAACTTTTGCCGGGCGAAAAAGCCGAATGGACCGTCAATATTCCCGAAATAAAACAGACCAAAAAACAGGCAGAATTGTTGATGGACATGTACGATGCTTCGCTGGATGTCATTCGGCCGAATGAATGGACATTTCAGCCTGACTTTCGTGGAAATTTTATGGAAAGTCCGCGCTGGGATGCCCCTTACAACAGGATAATTTCCGATAATATTGATATTCCAGTTGAATATATTCCGGTAGAAGAATATCGGTTGGATCGGTTGAACTGGTTTGGTCTGGACTTGATGGCAGGTCAAAAGTATAATGGTCCTTTTGTTGTAAGAGGCTTAAAAAGTTTAAGTGCAACATCTGAATCCAGAGAGATTTCGGCCATGAATGAGAAATTCGAGGAAGAGACTGTTGCTGCTTTTTCAGTAGTAAAAACAGTAAAAACCGATTTGACGAATGAAATCATTCAATCTGAAACTTCTCCAGCCATTCGGAAAAATTTTAATGAAACGGCCTTTTTCTATCCGCAACTTTATACCGACAGTGCAGGCAATGTGAAGCTTTCTTTCACTGCACCGGAAAGTTTAACCCGGTGGAACGTTAAAATGCTGGCTCATACGCCCGATTTATATTTCGGACAAGCTGATGCACAGGCCATCACTCAGCAAGATTTAATGATTCAGATGAATTTGCCTCGTTTTGTTCGTTGCTCGGACACGTTGATATTGAGTTGCACTATTACCAACCTTTCGGAAAAAGAAATTTCCCCGGTGGCACATTTCGAACTGTTGGATGCAGGAAACGAACAGCCGGTTGCAGTTTTTGAAGACAGCAAATTACAGTTATCCCCCAACGAAACAAAAACCGTGCGGTGGCAAGTGAAAGATTTTTCTTCGCATGAACTGTTGATTTGTAAAGTGATGGCAACAGGAGGCAGTTTCAGCGATGGAGAGCAGAATTATCTTCCGGTTTTGCCCGATAAGATTTTGATTACCGAAAGTTTACCCATGACGCTACGCGGTCATCAAACCAAAACTTTTCAATTTGAAAGTTTACAGAAAAAATTCTCACAGGTTGAAACGAAAAATCTGACGCTGGAATTTGCTGCTCAACCCGTTTGGTACGCCATTCAGGCTTTGCCTACTCTTGCCGAACCTGAAAACCAAAACGCTGTTGATTATTTTGCTGCTTATTATGTTTCTACGCTGGCAGCCTATATTGTTCAATCTTATCCTGAAATTGAAAAAGTATTTCAACGTTGGGAAAAGTCGGAAACAGGGAAAAATGCACTTTTATCGAATCTGGAGAAAAATTCCGAACTGAAAAACTTTTTACTCAAGGAAACACCCTGGTTGATGGCTGCTCAGGATGAAACGGAGCAGAAAAAACGATTGGCTTTACTTTTCGATTTGAATATGCAGCAAGACAAATCGCAACAATATCTCGACAAATTGTTGAAACTTCAACTTCCGACCGGAGCTTTCACTTGGTTTGAAGGCATGATGGAGAATCGTTACATCACGCAGCTTGTTTTGCTCAATATGAAAAGGTTATACGAAAAAACCGGTTTGCCAATGGATAAAAGGTTGGAGTCGGCCATGACGCTGGCTTTGAATTATCTTGACAAAGAAATTGTCAATGATTTTGAGCAACTGAAGAAAAGCCGGAAAAATTTTGAAAAGGAAAACTGTATCAGTCCGCTTCAACTTCAGTATTTGTATCTCCGTTCGAGCTATTCGGAAATTCCCGTTCCCGATTTTTCACAGGAAGCGGTAAAATTTTATCGTCATCAGGCGGAAAAATTCTGGACGGATTTCTCACTTTATGGCAAATCGCAGGCTGCCATTGTTGCTTATCGTGATGGAAAAACGGCTTTGGCTCGCAACATACTGAAATCTTTAAAAGAAAATGCACTTAAATCGGAAGAAATGGGAATGTATTGGGCGCAAAACAAAGCCGGATATTTCTGGAACGAACGTCCTATTGCTGTTCAAACAGCTATTATGGAAGCTTTCTCGGAAATTGGAGCCGACACTTCCGACCTGGAAGAAATGAAAATCTGGTTGCTGAAACAAAAACAGACGCAACGCTGGGATTCGCCCATTTCAACAGTTGATGCTGTTTTTGCATTGCTTACCAAAGGAAATAACTGGTTGAAGGACAATGATAAAGTTATTATCAAAATTGGCGATAAAGAACTTCAGCCTTCATCTACCGAAGCCGGGAACGGATATTTCAAGCAATCGTTGCCTGTTGAGCAAATAACATCTGCTTCAAGTCGCATCACGGTCAGCAAAAACTCGGATGGAATTGGTTGGGGAGCCATCTATTGGCAATATTTACAAAAAATGGTTCAGGTGCAGAGTACGGTCGGTGCATTGAATATTTCCAAAAAATTGTTTGTGGAAAAAGTTACTTCCGCTGGTCGAACGCTTGTTCCAATCGAACAGGTTAAGGTTTCGCTGGGAGACAAGGTTGTTACGCGGCTGGTGGTTACTACCGACAGAAATCTCGAATTTGTTGCTTTGAAGGACATTCGTGCGGCGGGTCTCGAACCGGTGAATCAAATTTCTGGCTGTCAGTGGAAACAGGGTGTTTGTTATTATCAGACCATAAAAGATGCTTCGGCAGAATTTTTCTTTTCGTCTTTGCCAAAAGGAACCTATGTGTTTGAATATGCTCTTTGGGCTAATAACGTCGGAACTTTCAACGGCGGAACAGCTTCCATTCAGTGTCAGTATGCACCGGAATTTGTCGGCTATGCAGCAGGACAACAGGTTGTTGTTCAATAACTTTTCGGTAAAAATTTGATGATTTGAGTGTGTAAAGAAATTCGCATGATTTTGTTTTGGTATTTCTATTTTTTCATGCGAATTCTCTGATAAGAAAGATAAACTCCTAGACAACTGAGCAAGCCAAAAAAGATGAAAATTATTTTTGAGGCCATTAGTAAAGCCTGTTCCTCAACGGCTGCTAAGCGGGTATGATTACTCAACAAAATAAATGCCGATGCCAATGCCATTGAAATGAACTGTCCGAACAGCCGGTTGAAAGCCAAAAAAGCCGAAGCAAAACCATAAGAACCCGCATCTGCCGAGCTCATCACGGCATTGGTGTTGGGTGAAGAAAAAAGAGCAAATCCAAATCCCAAAAATGCCAACAATATGGCGATAATTGCCAGCGGAAGTTTTTCGCTCAGAGTAATTCCAATGATAAACAATGCCAAAGCGATCATAGCCATCCCGTAAGATGCTATTTTGCCGGGATTGTGTCTGTCCGACAAATGACCTGCATAGGCTGAAAATAAAGCCATCATCAGTGGTTGAAAGCATAAAATAAGACCGGCGCCGACAGGTGTCATTCCACGTACATTTTGCAGGTACAGACTCAGCACATAACTAATGGCAAATGTGGTGGCGTAATTGATTAAAGCTGCGAAATTGGAATTGGTAAAATATTTGTTCGATTTCAGAAAAGCGATTGAAATAAATGGCATTTCTTTCTTCAGTTCATAGCGAATAAAAAAATAACCTGCCATAAGACTGAATAACAGCATGATAATTGAAAATTTGTTCATCCAGTCGAGTGCAAGTACCAATGCAACTATGGCCAAGAGAAATATAACGTACCCGCCAACATCGAATTTGTTCCTTATTTCGGCTTTCCATTCGCTTTTCACACCAAAAAACATAATGGACAAAGCCGCCAGTCCAAAAATAAAGTTGAAAAGGAACAGACTTCTCCATCCGAAAATTTGAGTCAAAGCGCCACCCAGAAGCGGAGCCAGTGAAAGTCCGACGTAAGTAAAGGTGGTTTGAATTCCCAGTACAAATCCTCTTCTGGAAGGGTCAAAAGCAGAAGCAATCAGGGCAGGAGCGGAGGCCATTATCAATGCGCTTCCCAATCCTTGTATAAATCGCAACATTACAGCCGGGTAAAAACCGGGAACAAAGTAAATGAAAAGTGAAATAAAACCGAAAATCAAATTTCCAAAAAGAAAAGTTTTGCGTCGCCCAAACTGATCGGCCAGCCAACCGGCCAACATTAATCCGACGGCAGAAGCCAGCAGAAAAGATTCCGATATCCATGCTACTTTGGCCAGCCCTACATGGTATTCGTTGTCTATAACGGGCATGGCGATATTCAGCGATGAGGACATGAAACTGTTAAAAAATGAACCTATCACAATGGCAATCAATAACCATCTGTTTTCCTTCAATTTTATATTGATTTGTACTTTCATACTTTTGAAAATTTCAATTTTTTTATTCCTGTGTTTCTTTTAAAAAAATTTTTTTGCTTGCTAATAGAAAAGAAAAAGATTTTTTGATGAATAAAGTTTCTTTTTTATAATCTGTTCCTGACTTTAGAATTTTGTAATAGTGTTGAATTCCAATATGTTATATTTGAATAAGTATTTTTTTACAGCAGAAAATTGCAACCTATTAAAAATGTGGCTTTTGGCATGGGATAACCGGCATTTATTTCATAGGAGCAGTTTAAAAGATTTTCACCCGTTAAAAATAGTTGGGTGAATTTACCCAATTGGTACGTCGTTCTGGCGTTCAACAAGGTAAAATTTTCCTTTTTCACAGGATTGAGAGAAGAATAAAGTCCTTGAACATATTGAATTCCGGAAGAAAATTTTAGCTTTTTTTTCGAGTAGTCGAATCCTGCAAAAACTTTTTGTTTGGGCGCTCCGGTTACAGGGTATTTCATATCGAGCCAACTATAGTTGACATTTGCCGACCAAAATGTGTTTATCCGATAATTTATGACGCTTTCGAAGCCAAAGTTTTTAATTTTTCCCGTATTTACGTTTATTGGTCTTCCATTTGAAATCACCGTTTGAATCATATTTTTTCCTTCAAGATAAAATACAGCCACATCATAGAACAAATTTTTTTCAACAATATTTTGAGAAAGGGACAATTCATAATTCATTACTTCTTCAGGCAATAAATTGGGGTTTTGAGGAGTAAACATAAAAAGTTCTCTGATGGTTGGATTTCTGAATCCTTTGCCAACTATTGTCTTTGTTTCAATATTTTTGGGGAGATGAAAGGATAAGCCCACTTGAGGAATCCATTGAGAACCGGTTTTGGAATGATTATCTAAGCGAATGCCTATATCCACTGTAGCCACCAAGCCGAAGTCTTGACGCATATCAGCATAACCTGCTATTTCGTACAAGGTAGTATCGATAATCGATTTTTTATTTCCATCGTTGTATTTATTCCATGCTTTGCCTCCAAATTTTTGATAGTCAAATCCAAAAGTAATTTTGTTGTTGGGCATTAAAATTGCTGATTGATAAAACGTTATACCGGACATTTTATCGTTGGAGTGGAAAAGATAATCGAGTGGCTGTCCTCCCGTGTTGTATCCATCATTTATAATATGATTTCCCCAATTGTAAAAAAAACTCAAAGCTCCTGAAGTGTATCTGTACCTGTTTTCTACCGAAGCATTTATCCATCCTCTTGTAACGTGCGAATCGTTGTCAACAATCGGCTGATCAATAGTGCCGGGATTGGAAGCATTGAAATGAGAAATATTTGCGTTGGTAGAAACACTCCAGTATTTGTCCAGCCGATAACCGAGTTTTGTATAACCGCTTATTTGGTCGAAATCCATATTTTCTCGGTGTCCATCAGTCCGATTGTATGAAACGGCAAATTTACCGGTTATCCGATTTTTATGGAAGTGATTGCTTGCCGAAGATTCCAGCGTGTTGTAAGAGCCGTAACCGAAGTGGAAATTTTGTTGAACGGTATCCTTGTAAAGTTTTGAAGTAATAATATTGATAACGCCACCCATAGCATTGGATCTGTAAAGTGCAGAAGCCGGGCCTCTGACCACTTCAATCCGATCTGCTATCACAGATTGATACAAGTCTGCTATGGGATGTCCCATTAAACCCATAAATTGTGGTTCTCCATCAATCAGTATCAATACTCCTGTAGTAGGATTTCCTCCAATTCCTCTCATTTTCATAGTCCCGGCAGCTCCTGTCGAAATTCCATAGCCCATAATTCCTCGACCGGTAATAAATAGTCCCGGAACTAGTTCGTTCAGTAACGGAATTACCGACTGGCTTTGGCGTTCAAGTATTTGTTTGTCCGTAATTACGGATACGCTCATGGGCAAATTTCTAACATCCGCTTCAGTTCTGGTACCCGTTACAATAACCTCATTCATGTAAATGGTTTTTTCTTCATTTTTCAGAATGCTGTCCCGAAAAAGTTGTGCTTTCAGCGAAAATGTCGAAATACTGATTAGAATGAAAATTGCAATAAACATTAATTTAAAAAAGAGTTGTTTCAAATTCATTTTTTTATTTCGATTTTGTTGATAAACCAATTTTTAATAAATACATGTTTTTCAAACAAATAACTATGACAATTTTTTAAGTAAAAGGATTTTTTTGACCAATGGAATTTAAAATCGATAAAGGGAAACGATTCAATATGTTTATATACAAAGAAAGTCCTGAAATACAGGACTTTTCAGCGGAGAGAGAGGGATTCGAACCCCCGGAACCTTTCAGTTCAACGGTTTTCAAGACCGCCGCAATCGACCACTCTGCCATCTCTCCAACATTTCTCAAAATGCGGTGCAAATATACTTCTTTTTCTTTTATCCTACAACAATAGTTGCGGTTTTAAAGAGATATTTGGCACGATTTTCATTCAAAACAGACAAAAAAAATACCTGCCATTGCATCGAATAGCAGGTACATTTTTGATTTTTGCTTGATATTTTAGTTGTTGTTTTGGTTCAGTACCGGAGCAGGTTTAACAATTTTTGCTTTCATTTTGCCATTTTCGGCATCCAAATCCATTAAAATTGTATCGCCCGTTTCCAAATCTCCCGACAGCACAATGTCTGCCAGTTCATCTTCAAGGTATCGTTGAATGGCACGTTTCAGGGGTCGTGCACCAAATTGAGCATCGTAACCTTTTTCGGCAATGAAATCTTTGGCTTCGGGTGTCAATTCGAGTCGATAACCCATAGAAGTAATTCGTCCAAAAAGTCCTTTTAATTCAAGGTCGATAATAGATTTAATGGCATCCTTGCTCAACGGATTAAATACGATTACTTCGTCTATACGGTTCAGAAATTCGGGAGCAAATGTTTTGCTCAGCGCTTTCTGAATTACACCTTGTGAAAATTCTGCATCCATTTCAGGTGTTTCAATGGTATTGAATCCTACGCCTTTACCAAAATCTTTCAGTTGTCGCGTACCGACATTGGAAGTCATAATCAGAATGGTATTTTTAAAATCTATTCTGCGACCCAAGCTGTCGGTCAATCTTCCTTCATCCATTACCTGAAGGAGAAGGTTGAAAACGTCGGGATGCGCTTTTTCAATTTCATCCAGCAAAACAATTGAATAAGGTTTGCGTCGAACTTTCTCGGTCAGTTGACCGCCTTCTTCGTAACCCACATATCCCGGAGGTGCTCCGATAAGTCGCGATACGCTGAATTTTTCCATGTATTCGCTCATATCGACGCGAATCAGTGCATCGGGACTGTCGAACATAAATTCGGCGAGCACTTTGGCCAGATATGTTTTTCCTACGCCTGTAGGGCCGATAAAGATAAATGAACCAATCGGTTTATTCGGATCCTTCAATCCAATACGGTTTCTTTGAATGGCTTTTACAATTTTGTTCACAGCTTCTTCCTGCCCGATAATTTTGCTCTGAAGTACATCTTTCATTTGTCGCAGTTTCAGTCCTTCTGCTTGAGCAATACGCTGCACGGGAATACCCGACATCATGGCAACTACTTCGGCAACCTGTTCTTCATCTACAATTTCGGGATGCTGTTGTGATTCTTGTTCCCATCGTCTGATCGCATCTTCCAGCTGGTATTGGCATTGTTTTTCCTGATCGCGTATTGGACCGGCCAATTCATATTTCTGTTCCGAAAGAACTTTCATTTTTTGCTGACGAAGTTCTTCGATACGTTTTTCTAATTCTTCAATTTCTTTCGGTACGGAAACTGAGCCTATATGAACGCGCGAACCGGCTTCGTCCAATGCATCAATAGCTTTGTCGGGGAAGCATCGATCGGTTATGTAACGTTCGGTAAGTCTTACGCAAGCTTCAATGGCTGCCGGCGTATAACGCACGTTGTGATGGTATTCGTATTTATCCTGAATGTTGCGTAAAATCTGCAATGTTTCTTCGTAAGAAGTCGGTTCTACAATAATTTTCTGGAATCGACGCTCCAACGCTCCATCTTTTTCGATGCTTTGGCGATATTCATCCAAAGTGGTGGCACCGATACATTGAATTTCACCACGTGCCAATGCAGGTTTAAGCATGTTGGCAGCATCCAGTGAACCGGGTGCGCCACCAGCACCAACAATGGTGTGAATTTCATCAATAAAAAGAATGATGTTCGGATTTTTTGCCAATTCGTTGAGAATAGCTTTAATGCGCTCTTCAAACTGTCCGCGGTATTTTGTTCCTGCAACAATGGAAGCCATATCCAATGCAACAATTCGTTTGTCGAAGAGTACACGCGAAACTTTATGTTGAACGATGCGCAAAGCCAAACCTTCTACTATAGCCGATTTACCAACTCCCGGATCACCTATCAATACGGGATTGTTTTTCTTTCTACGGCTAAGAATTTGAGCCAATCTTTCAATTTCGACTTCTCTGCCTACTACGGGATCCAACCTGTTTTCAATAGCGGCCTTGGTGATATCCGTCCCGAAAGTGTCCAAAGCCGGAGTATCGCTCTGTTTGCCACTTCCCGAAACATTTCGCTGATGTTGGCGAGGTTCATCATCTTCGTCATCATCATCCTGAAAATTGGCACTCATTTGAATATCCTTAGAATGTTCAAGATACGATTTGGCAATTTCATAGGTCAGATTTTCTTCATTTAAAACTTCTACAGCCAAATTGTTCTTTTCTTTCAGAATAGCCAAAAGCAAATGTTCGGAATCGGCTGTTTCGGATGAAAGAGAACGAGTTTCAAGCTCCATGATTTTCTTAATGCGTTCGGTGCTCTTTAAACTTAAAATTTCTTCACCCGTAGGTTCGTTATCCGTACGAATCTGACTTTCGATAGACTGTTTTATTTTTGACAAGTCCACTTGCGTGTGGTTGAGAATGTCGATGGCTTTCCCTTTGCCGTTTCTGATTATCCCCAGCAGCAAATGTTCAGGCCCTATATAATTGTTTCCCAACCTTTCAGCTTCCTGAAGGCTGTAAAGAAATATGTTGTGTAACTGTTCTGAATAGTTGACGGTCATATTTAGATTTCTCCTTTTTTCTACAAAAATAATTAATTTAATGTGATGTTGGACACTCAAAGTTTGACTTTAGAAATTTTAATTTTTTATAAGAAAACGAATGGATTAAAATTTTTTCATGTCAACATTAGTAAAACTTTAATCTTGAAATCGTTTACTGTGCTTATTATTATCAAACTTTTCACTCCAAAATTTTATTTTATCTATCAAAAATAATACCGATTTGTTTTTATCGTGTCTTCTGAAATTTTGTCAGTATAAAGTGAATTGTTGTCAGGCTGCAAAAAAATATGAATAGGAATGCCTGCATGAAATTGTTTTCAAAAATTTTTTCAGTAGTTTTGCATTTCTTTATTTTTAAATACCAAGAACATAAATTCAATAAAAAAACAACCATTAAAGAAAATTGTTTATGTCGCAGATAAAATCAGTTTCATTACGTGAATCACCAGTGGCACGTTGGACGGCTTTGGGCATAGTTTCCTTTACCATGCTTTGCGGATATTTTATTGCCGATGCCATGAGTCCTCTTAAACCATTGTTGGAGAGTCAGTTGCTATGGAGCAGTATTGATTACTCGCTGTTTACCAGTGCTTATGGCTGGTTCAATGTATTTCTGTTGATGCTTATTTTTGGTGGTATCATTTTGGATAAAATGGGTGTTCGTTTTACCGGATTGGCCTCTACAGCTGTCATGGTGATTGGAGCAGCCATCAAGTATTTTGCCATATCGCCTTTTTTCCCCGATAACGTTGGGACTATTTTGGGCATCAAGGCTCAGGTAATGATAGCGGCATTGGGATATGCCACATTTGCCGTCGGAGTAGAAATTGCCGGCATTACGGTTTCTCGTGTCATTGTCAAATGGTTTAAAGGAAAAGAGATGGCGCTGGCTATGGGACTTCAAATGGCTACAGCTCGACTTGGAACTTTGTTGGCCGTAGCTATTCCGTTGCCTGTTGCCAAACATTTTAATGATGTTTCGGTTCCCATCCTGTTTGGTGTTTTATTGCTCTGTATTGGACTTATCGCTTATATTGTTTACGTTCAGATGGACAAAAAGCTGGAAGCTTCAGAAGCAAATGATGAAAAGGAAGCGGAAGAACCGTTTAAAGTTTCGGAAGTTTTCACCATTATTAAAAATAAAGGTTTTTGGCTTATTGCCATTTTGTGTGTTCTGTTTTATTCCGCAGTTTTTCCGTGGATAAAATTTGCCACCGATATGGTTATCAACAAGTATCAGGTTAATCCCGACTTGGCAGGGCTTATCCCGAGCGTTCTTCCTTTGGGAACATTGTTTCTTACTCCTTTATTTGGAAATATTTACGACCGAAAGGGCAAAGGTGCTTCCATTATGATTCTTGGCGCTTTATTGCTTATATTTGTTCATGCAATTTTTTCCATTCCATTTCTCAATAATTGGGTGCTGGCTATTGGCGTAACGATAGTTTTGGGAATTGCCTTATCGCTTGTACCTTCGGCCATGTGGCCATCAGTTCCAAAAATTATTCCGGAAAGGCAGTTGGGAACAGCTTATGCATTGATTTTCTGGATACAGAATTGGGGATTAATGGGTGTCCCCTTGTTGATCGGATTGGTGCTGAACAGTGCAAATCCTACGGTTTACAAAGCAAAAGAAATGGTGAAGACGGGTGTGGTGCAAACTTATGAATTATATCAACCTTCATTGGGACTGAATAAAATTGAATTTGAGAAAGCCGTTGATAAAACTACTACGGCTTTAATCAATGAAGTGTTGTTGAAAAGCGATTATGAAGGCGTCCAGGATACCGTAGGTTTTGCAGCCTTTAAAAATGAATGGATACATAAAAATATTAACGCTTTGCCATTGGAAAAACTAAATTCTTTTCAAGACAAAAATCAGAAACTTAAAGCGGTAGAAAATACTTGCTTAGAGATTGGTTATTCTGAAATCGTAAAAAATAAAATTGCTTTGAGGTACGACTATACACGTCCAAGTCTGGTATTTATGATTTTTGGAGTTCTGGCCTTGCTGTTTGCTTTCTTGTTGAAAAAAGAAGATAAAGCAAAAAACTATGGTTTGGAGCTACCCAATATTCAAAAGGAATAAATTTTTTTTAGGATTTTGTATTTATAGAAAAGGCGGTTTGAAAATTTTCAGGCTGCTTTTTTCTTTCATGAGCAAACAAAAATTTAAAAGAATTTGTTTTTATAATTGATAATAAGCAAATTATTTTTGGAGTTTTTATTTTGACATGAGAAATCTTTGGCGACAACTCAGAACGGAAGGAATTGAAGACGAACGTGTGCTGAAAGCAATGGCGAACGTACCACGCGAATTGTTTGTAGGTAATTTTTGTGTAGAAGAAGCTTATGAAAATACGCCGTTACCCATTGGACACGGGCAAACTATTTCTCAGCCTTTTATTGTAGCTTACATGACCGAATGTTTGCATGTTGAACCGGATGATTTTGTTCTTGAAATCGGAACGGGTTCCGGTTATCAGGCGGCAGTACTTGCTCAGCTGGTAAAAAAAGTTTATTCGGTAGAAATCATAAAAGAATTGGGAATTTCTGCCAAAGAACGACTAAAAAAATTACATTACGACAATGTAGAAATAATAATTGGAGATGGCTATTACGGTTGGGAAGAACATGCTCCTTACGATAAAATTATTGTTACTGCCGCTGCAAACGAAATTCCGCCACCACTTGTTGAACAACTTAAAAATCTGGGACGAATGGTAATTCCGGTTGGTTTTCCCTATACTACGCAACATTTGATGCTGATTACAAAAAGTGGCGGAAAAATTGCTTCCACCACTCTGTTGCCTGTGAGTTTTGTTCCCTTCACGGGAAAACATTGAAGAGAAGGGGTGAAATTTTTTAATTCTCAATTTATCATTTTATTTTCTTTGAATTCATTGTTCCCGATTCATCTGCAATAATCGCTTTAATCCTTTTTTATTTTCCAATAAAAAGGTTTTTGTATTTTCAGCGTTCAATTCTTTCATTGAAATTTATTATTTTTGTCGGAGAAAAGCCGAATTTGTTTGATATTTTAATCTGCAGGTAATTTCCTGATTTAAAAATTTCATTTAAAATTTGATCGAAACAGAAACAAAAAACAAGTGGGGCAGAAGCGTTTTTGAATTTTAGAAATTAAAAAGTTAACATCAAAAATATAAAAATATGGAAAATGATGCATTATTAAAGGAAGTGATGTCGAAAGCACAAAAATGGCTGGATGGAAATTATGATGAAAATACCAAAAATGAAAT
>Ga0116192_1001527_pt1 | contig 16139 bp, 10 predicted proteins | sample AD_UKC113_MetaG_FD_89876 | JGI IMG/M metagenome (GOLD analysis project Ga0116192, IMG submission 89876) | Active sludge microbial communities of municipal wastewater-treating anaerobic digesters from Hong Kong - AD_UKC113_MetaG | ecosystem: Engineered > Bioreactor > Anaerobic > Digestate... | reverse complement strand
TGATTTTAGTTATCTTGATGCAAGAACATATAAATTGCTTTATGATGATAGGAAAATTGAACCTGAAACAGGGGATATGAGAACTTATGTTTCTTTAGATATTAGTACACTCCTTTCTTTACATGGATATAATATAAAAGAACCTGTAAGATACTTTATGGAAAAAGATTTTGGAAAGGTACTTAATATCCTTATAAATCTTTTAAATACTGGAGAAATTAATGAATTTATAGAATGGAAAGATGAATATTTACGCAAGATTTTTTATGATGAAGATGGAAATTTAATAGATACAATTAAAAAATTTAAAGAAAATATTGAAAAAGAATCTCTTTCAAAAATAGTTGGGAATTTTCCAACAAGTTTAACCCCAAATATCAAGGAAATACTTAATTCATTTCCTGATGAGAAAAAAATTATTACAAATGAAAATACTCTTTGGACCCCCCAACCGTCAGATATTAACAAAGCACTTGAAAACAAAACCAGTGTAGTTGACTTTCTTGATGGGAAATGGCTTGAATGGTATATTTTGGATAAGGTGAAAAACATAGAAGGTATTACTGGTTATGGATGTGGTTTACAAGCAAATAAGCCCAATACCAGAAATTTTGAATTAGATGTTTTTCTTATAAAGGGCTACCAACTGATTGGTATATCTGTTACAACTGCTGGTTTCAGGAATAAAAAAATAGAAAAATATCTATGTAAATCAAAGGGATTTGAAGTAATACACAGGACAAAACAAATTGGTGGAGATGAAGCCAAATCTGTTCTAATTACTGGATTGGATTCTAATAGTGCTTTAGAACTTGAAAAAGATATCCAGGGAATTACTGGTTCTGCAGAAGAACATTTTAAGGTTTTTGGAAAAGATGACATAAAAGATATAGAGACAAAAATTAAAGATTTCGTAGGAGGATAAGATGGTAGGCGTTTTAATTGATACAGTATCAATTCAGAATTATATATTTTCAAGCAACAAACTTATAGAAAATGTAGGTGCATCATATCTTGTTGAACAAATTTATGAGGAATATTTGAAAGATGCACTCAGAACTTTTCATAGTACCTCTCCTAATTTAGATACTTGGAAAAACAATCCATCTTATATGAACTTTTCCCCATATGGTATTGGATATATTGGTGGAGGCAATGCACTTATTTTGTTTGAAGTAAATAATGGAAAACATAAGGAATTTATTAAAAATTTCACAAATATCTTGTTGGAAAAAACACCTGGATTAAGAACCTCTTTTGGAATAAATCCGAATTTCAATTTAAACAACTCTGCAAATTCCTTTACAAATTCAATGAAAGAGATACATAAAAACCTGAAAAAAAATAAAAACATCTATTTCCCTATAATAACATTACCAAAATATGGCATTACTGCTGACTGTCCTTTTTCTGGTGAATCTGCTGAAATTTATTATAAAGATAAATGGATTTCAAATGTCTCAAAGGTAAAAATAGAAGCAGGAGAAAAGTCATTGTCTCATATACAAGATATGCTTAAAGATGAACTTGGAGAGACATATACCTTCACAAATGAGATTGACAAACTTGGTCAGGTAGAACACAAAAACTATATAGCAGTTGTCCATATAGACGGCAATAACATGGGAAAGAGGTTTGAAAAATGCAATACCCTTAAAGAGCTAAGGAACTTATCTATAAGAGTTAAAGAAAATACCCAGAAAGCATTTAAAGAAACTATTGAAGATTTAGTTGGTTTAATTGAAAATAGAATATTGGGTCCTAAAAACAATTTCCATTTTCACACAGATGGAAATGGTAAAACCATTTTGCCAATAAGACCAATTATAATAGGTGGTGATGATATTACCTTTGTTTGTGATGGAAGGTTGGGGGTTTATCTTGCTGAAAAATTTATCACCAAATTTAGTGAACAACAAATCAAGGGAGAAAAACTTTCTGCATGTGCTGGGGTTTCTATTGTTAAGACAAAATATCCTTTTTACCGTGCATATCAGTTGTCTGAACAACTATGTGAAAATGCAAAAAAAGAATCAAGAAAAGAAGAAAATTCTTCATATCTTGATTTTCTTATCTCTTCAAGGGGTTTTTCAGGAACACTTGAAGAAATCAGAGAAAGAAGTTTTAAAATACCTTATGGCCTATTGCCTTTTGGTCCATATAGAATAGATAATAACACTCAGGAAAATAGTATTTACCATCTTAAAGGAGGTATAAAATTTTTCAATAATTGGACAAGAACAAAAATAGAACAACTACGGGAAGTTACAACAAAATCTGAATCAGAAATAAAAATGTTTGTTAAAGAGATGGACATTAAAGGGTACACTTTTTACGAAATTCCTTATGCTCCCCCTTATAGCGAAGATATAAGAGTAAACGACAAAACACCATATTTTGACATAATAGAACTTATGGATTTTTATCCAAAAGAACTTTTGTGAGGGAAAAATGAAACTAAAAATTAAAACATTGTCTTATACACTTGTTGGTTCAGGAGAAGCATCTGTACTTATAGACAGCGACATTATTTTTGATGATTTTGGAATACCATTTATTCCAGCAAAAAGAATTAAAGGACTATTAAAAGAAAGTGCAACAGAAATAATTGAAATACTTGGTATATCTAATAGCAACTATCTTGAATCAATTTTTGGGACAGGGTCTAATGAAGGAAAAACAAAATTTTCAAATCTTTTTATAAAGGACTATAAAAATATAACAGAACTGATAAAAGAAGCAAGGAAAGATAAAAATAGCAGATTTGTTTTATCAAAGGAAAACATAATTAAATACTTTACTGAAACAAGACAACAGACAGCCATAAATGAAAAAGGTGTAGCAAAGCCCCATTCATTAAGAACTTACAGGGTTCTAAAACCATTTATAGAATTTGAAGGGACAATCTCTGATAAAGACATAACAGATGATGAAAAGTCCCTCCTTTTCCTTGCAGTTATAAACCTGAAAAGAATAGGAGTGAGGAGAAACAGGGGACTTGGTAAAATAAAATGTGAGATAGAAGGAATTTCTATAGTAGATATTGATAAAGAAATTAAAAACTTAACATCTATTCCTTCACAACAAAATAATACAAAAGAAGTTTCTAATGAATTATATTCCTGTCAGGGCAAAACTGGTGAAATTAAAAAACTTCCATTTACTATAAAAACATTGTCTCCCATAATAATTACAAAGCAGACAGGAGACCAGAACACTGTTTCAACTGAGGAATATATACCAGGGACCCTCATTAGAGGTATCCTTGCAAATAAGTTTATAAAGAAATTTAATTTGGGAAATGATGCACATAAAGACAAGGTATTTCGTGAACTATTTCTTGATGGAAAACTCACCATAACACCTGCCTATCCTTCAAAAGAAGAAAAAGAGTTTTACCCTGCCCCTTTATCAATTCACATCAAAAAAGCAGAAACACTACCTACTGAATTACCTTCTGAAAACAATATATATAATCTATTTGAAGAAGAACCAGGAGAAAAAACCAGGCCATTAGGTGGTTTTGTTGATTATAATGGTAATAACATTGTTAAATGTGCAATCAACAAAAGATTTTATTTCCACAATACAAGAGAAAACAGAACTGCGGGTCATAGTGTTGAAGGAGGTATTTTTTATTATGAATCAATAGATGAAGGACAGGAATTCAAAGGATATTTAATAGGGGATGTATCTTACCTTTCTTTTATTAAGAATTGTTTTGAGGAGAATAAGGATTGTTTTGGGGAGAAATTTACTGAAAATATAGGTCGTTCAAAAACTGCCCAGTATGGAGAGATAGAATTTTCTTTTGGCGAACCTGAAGAAATTGAAAAAATAAATCTTACTGACACAGAATTTACCTTAACTGCTATTTCTCCTATCATACTATACAATGAATATGGTTTCCCGGAAGTTTCAATAGAAAGATTGAAGAAATATCTTGAACAATATTTTTCTGGTGGTGAAATAGAAATTGAAGAAAAAGCATTTGCAAATATTGATTTTTCTGAAGGATTTATGGGTATATGGAAATGTAAAACACAAAGAGAAATATCTTTTAAAGAAGGAACATCATTCAAAATAAAATTAAAAAATAGTCCTGAACTTAAAAAACTGTCAGAACTTGAAAGGGATGGTATTGGTGAAAAAAGAGAATTGGGATTTGGAAGAGTAAAGATAAACTGGCTGACTGATAAAAGCCAATATAAAGGTGTAAAGTATGAAGAACAATTAAAGAAAACAGGAAATACATCAGCAACATTTAACAAAATTCTTACCTCAATACTTATGGATATACTGATAGAAAACATAAAACACGAAGCAATTAAGGAAGCAAACACTTATCAAAAGAAAATAACGAATTCCTTAATAGGAAGAATAGAAAAAATAGTAATGGATGCAAAAGAAATAAAAGATATTGAAGATAAACTTAAAGAGATGAAGGATAAACCTGCTGGAAAAGAACTTCAAAAAATAAAAATATGGGACAATTTGAAAAATATAGACATTATTGAACCGATAATACAAAACTTCCGAACTCCTTATAGTAGTTTCATAAAGGGTTTCCCATTTGACCTTAATAATAATGAAAAGTTTGAACTCTTTAAGATATACTGGTTAACATTTTTTAGAATGGCAAGGTATCTAAACAAAAAAGGAAAGTAAAATGGATAAACTTACAGGCAAAATAATCTTTACAGGGGATATTATAACAACCTCACCAATTATTATAGGAACAGGTAAAGGAGAATTGGTTGATAGCGAAATTATGAAAGGTTATGACAAAAACATTCCCTATATTCCTGCAAGTTCATTTATTGGTGCATTAAGAAACTATTTTTATAGTGAAGCCGATTTAAAAGACATTAATAAAACACAACTTGATTACTTCTGGGGAAGTGAAAATACAAACGGCAAATTTTTTCAGAGCCATTTTATTATTGATGACCTTATATTAAAAAATGAACCTCTTATTACTGTAAGAGATGGAATAAAAATTAACAACAAAGGGATTGCAGAATCAGGCAAAAAATATGAATATGAGATATTGGAACCAGGTGCAGAATTTTCACTTTATGGAGAAATAACAATAAGAGATGGGTTTTACAAAAATCTCTTTCTTCAAGTCATAAAGACAATTATAGAAGACCTGAAAAATGAAAAAATTTATATTGGTGCTTTAACTACAAAGGGATTTGGAAGAATAAAACTTAAAGATGAAAAAATATATCAATTTAATTTCCCAGAAGATACAAATAAATGGTTGGAATTTAGAAAGTCAGAAAATTGGCAAACAATAGAACAAAAAAATCAAATTAATAAAAATTGGGAAGAAATCAAACCATTAAATAAAAAATCAAAAAAAGACATTATTATTGAAGCAACATTTTCTTTAAAAAATTCTCTGATTATTGGTTCATATACTGGAGATTCTGATAAATCGCATCTTAAATCAAAAGGAAGTCCTATCCTTTCCGGCACTTCAATCAAGGGAACTATAAGAAATAGGGCAGTCAAAATTATAAAAACACTTGGTGGTGATGAAAAATTTTTAGATGAACTATTTGGCTGGGCAGAAGAAAAATCTGATAAAGAACCAATAAAAAGTAAGGTAATATTTGAGGAAAGTATTATTGAAAATGTAGAAGAAAAAGAGCAGAAAAGGATAAAAATTGATAGGTTCACAGGTGGAGTTATTCAGCATCTATTATTTGAAAGCAAGCCAATATGGCATAAAGATGAAAGAATTAAAATAAGAATAAAAATAACTGACTACTGCAATTGGGAGGTAGGACTTATTCTTTTAGTATTAAAAGACCTGTGGAATGAGGACCTACCTATTGGTGGAGAAAAAAATATCGGCAGAGGTGTTTTAAGGGGTATTGAGGCAGAGATTAACGCAGGAGATAAAAAAATTACAATAAGACAGGAGGGTGAAAACCTTGAAGTATCTAATGAAGATAAAGAAGAACTTGAAAATTATGTAAATGCCTTTTTAAAAAAAATTGGAGTTAAAAATGGACAATGAAATAGGTTGTATAAAAAAAATTAAAAGTATAGTAGAACTACCTGATGATAAGATAGATATCCTTAATAATATAGAGAATTTTATTAAAAATAACATTTCTGATGGATATATTGTGGTCTGGCTAAATTATGCTATTTTTATTGGGAAAATTGAAAAAAATTTTATTTTTCATAATGGAAAGACACCTGACTTTTCGCATCTTCTTCAATTGCGTGCCTTCAATAAAGATAAAGAAATATTCATATGGAGGTCATCCTCTAATACTTATAAATGCAGAATAAGAATAGATAATGAAGGTGAAAATACAGAAGTAATTGATGCACAACAAGTAATATGGGGAACAAAGTCAAAAAATTTACAGGATGGCTTTAGTGAGATTTATGAAGATAGAGGTATAAAACTTATTGTTCCTTTTAATAACCTTAAATTGAATAATAATAGACGTCTTATGCTTAAAACAAGAAACTATATAAGACATAATGAAATAGGACAGGCAGGATTTTTTGACAGCAGATTTGTAGATATCTACCCTATTAATAAGTGAAACATATAATAAAATTGCTCTTTGAAAACTTTATTCAGAACCTATGGGGAAAATGGGAAAAAGGGACAATTTTGTGGGAGATTAGAAATTTTTGTCAATACATCCTTTGAATATCAATGGTTTTCAAAGGAAGAGTCCTAAAGGACATCCCCAGGTCTGGGGACTGAAACTTGAATCATTTTTCGTGTTTCCTCGGAAACATGTCCCAAAGGACATCCCCAGGACTGGGGACTGAAACGCTACAACTTTTGTATTATAAGGAACTTTTTGTCCCAAAGGACATCCCCAGAACTGGGGACTGAAACTAATATACTTTGACCCAATCTCCAGGAACATCCTTGTCCCAAAGGACATCGCCAGTCCTGGGGACTGAAACACTTTAAATTTATACTCCATCAAGTTTTTCGTCCCAAAGGACATCCCCAGAACTGGGGACTGAAACAATAAAAAATCCATATCCAGACAATTTGATTAGTCCCAAAGGACATCCCCAGGACTGGGGACTTGAGAAATCTCCCTTTGGCCCTCTCCCGTAAGGGGGCGAGGGGAAAAAGATAGAAAAATCCACCCCAACCCTCCTTTTATAAATCCCCCCATTCCCCCCTTTTACAAAGGGGGTTAGAGGGGATTTAATTCCTCCCCATATGAGGGGGGAGGATATAGGTGGGGGTGGTTAGAGGGGATTTTAGAGAAATCTCCCCCTGACCCTTTGGAAAAGGGGAGGAAATATAAAGGAAGAAATACAAAAAAATATTTTGAACTACCAGATAACAAGGAGGAAAACAATGAGTGCTCCATACAATTTCATTCCTATTAACAAAAAGGTTGTTTCTGCACCAGAATTACCTGATGATTTTAATAAATTTCATAAGAACAGATTATCAGGATACATAGACATAAAAATTAAAACAATAACACCACTATTTATAAGAGGTGAGGGCTCTGAATTTTTTTCAATTAATGGCAAACCCAAAATTCCGGGAAGTTCTTTAAGAGGAATGATAAGAACGCTAATTGAAATTGTCTCTTACAGCAAATTTTCCTTTTTTGATGACAAAAGATTATATTACCGTGCAGTTGGAGATCCAAGTAGTTTAGGAAATACATATCGGAGCAAAATGATTGATTTTTCATCTTCTAATAAAATAGGAATAATAATAAGTCCTAAAATGAAAGCAGGTTGGTTAGTCAAAAAAAATGACAAATATTATATACGACCAGCAAAAACCGATTCTCTTGGTAGGCAGTTTTATAGAATAAATGGAAATTTTATCACAGACAAAATTTTTAAAGTAGGTCCCCATGTGTTTAATGTATTTGACTACAAAAAAATCTGGTTTGAACCACCTGCTAACAAGGACTATCTTAAAAAAACATTTCCTAGTAAAAAAGAAGTACAATTAGAATATAATAGAGTGAATAATATTTCCTTATCGTCTCAAAATTCCTATAAAGAAGGATGCCTCATTGCTTCTGGTCCATTAGGGAATAAAAAACATTATCAATGGATTATAAATTTACCTGATAACAACGAGATGGAATTAGAGGAAGAGGTTGTATCAAATTACGAGAATGATAAACAACGAGATGAAAGGATAAATCTTCTTGAAATGGTAAAGAGTCCTAAATACAAAGAGGGGATACCTTGTTTTTATATTACTGATAATGGGTCCAGTAATAAAATAATAGCATTTGGGCATACGGGTTTTTTCCGTCTGCCATATGAAAAAACAATAAAAGACCATATAAAACAGGAAAATACAGACAAAATTGACTTTGCAGAGGCAATATTTGGGAAAGAAAATGCCTGGGCAACAAGGGTATTTTTTGAAGATGCCAATATCTTAAATGAAAATAATTACCTGCTTGAAGAGACATCTCCCCAGATTTTGTCAGAGCCAAAACCAACTGCCTTTCAACACTATTTAGAACAGAATAGTTCATCTACTCCCAAAGACTTAAAACACTGGGACGATGATGATACAGATATAAGGGGATACAAACTTTACTGGCACAGAGACAACAATAATAACTGGAAAGGAGAAATTGAGTTTAGCAAAAGGGCCTTTGAAGAATTTTTCAAGGAGAGACAGGATATAGATGAAATACTTAATGAAGAAACAAGGGGTGATATAACAAGAGATGATAAAAATGATGATAAGTACAAACTCAATAAATTTTTTGATGAACTTGATAACTCTGAATTCAAGAAATGCCTGAAGGAATTTGCCTTAGGATGCGAAAAAAGCCACTACACTATAATAACTCCTGTCAAAAAGGGTATTGAATTTCAAGGGAGGATAAGGTTTGAAAACCTTACAGAAGAAGAGTTGGGTGCACTTCTTTTTGTTCTTGACCTACCTACCAACTGCTATCATAAATTAGGGATGGCAAAACCACTGGGACTTGGTTCAGTTAAAATCACACCTGAACTTTTTTTAATAGAGAGAGAAGAAAGGTATAGTTCTCTTTTTGATGAGAAGGGATGGAAATTATGCGAAGAAAAAGAAGGTAATATACAAGAGTATAAAAAGAAATTTGAAGATTATATAAAGAAACAAATTGATTCAAGTCAAAGTTCTCTGTGGGAAGAAGAGAGGTTAAAACTTTTAAAAATAATGCTTGACTGGAATAATACAAAAATACCTGGCTGGCTTGATAAAACAAGGTATATGGATTTAGAAGAATTTAAGAATCGGACTGTATTGGAAAAACCTAATGAAACTGCTCCTTGAAAAAATTATTCAGAACCTATGGGGGAAAATGGGAAAAGGGGTACAATTTTGTGGGAGGTTAGGAATTTTTGCTTATACATCCTTTGAATATCAATGGTTTTCAAAGGAAGAGTCCCAAAGGACATCCCCAGGACTGGGGACTGAAACGATTACTCCCAACCCCCAAGGATGCGGCCATACTGTCCCAAAGGACATCCCCAGAATTGGGGACTGAAACAAATCGGGATTGAATAGAGGGGGCTTCCTGTCCCAAAGGACATCCCCAGAATTGGGGACTGAAACAAAAATAACTCTCGTTTTTCCGTTTTCTAAAAGTCCCAAAGGACATCCCTGGAACCAGGGACTGAAACACCCAAGACGCTGATCCTTTTGCTAAATAAATAGTCCCAAAGGACATCCCCAGGACTGGGGACTGAAACTCCATAATTTTGCCAGCTTGACCAGCTAAGTCCCAAAGGACATCCCCAGGACTGGGGACTGAAACATTACTGCTCCTAAGATAATCTTTAAATCGTCCCAAAGGACATCCCCAGGACTGGGGACTTGAGAAATCTCCCCTGGCCCTCTCCCACAAAGGGAGAGGAAAAAGATAGAAAATCCACCCCAACCCTCCTTTGGAAAAGGAGGGAGAAGCAATCCATCCTAACCTTCCTTTACAAAAGGAAGGAATTAAAAGAGAATTCCCCTCTTTTAGAAAGAGGGGTTAGAGGAGATTTAGGTTCTCCCCTTGATAAGGGGGAGGTAGAGGGGATTTGGTGAGGGATAAGTGAAAAAGAGAATAAATTTTTTGACAATACTGAAGAAACAAAATGACCAAAAGGATGAAGGATTACGGGACAAGGATGCAGAAGAGTGTGTTTAATAGGCCCAATGATAAAGAAATTGTCCTTTGTTGTTTAGAATAATAAGTTAAAATTGAAAGGAGGTAAAAAATGGGAAGTTTAGTGGTAAAAAGTAGGCCACTCGGACACTATGTTCTTTCTGTATTCTCTTTATTATTTAGAGAAAAATATCCTCATGATGGACAAATTTGCATTAGTGCTCCCGGCAGAGCAATCAGTAGAACCGCAGATTTAGTAAACTTACTTTGCGATAACTTCGCACCTCATTTATTAAGGAAAGAAAAAGTGAATATTGATAAAATACCTTCAGCACAAGATAATTTTAAAATATCCACAATTGAAATTTCTCTTGCTCGGAAATCTGGTCCGGAAGAGTCCATTTCTCAGGGAGGAATTCAAGAAGATAATATTTTTGAGAACTTTTTAGATAAGGTAGAACTTTTAAAAGAAAAACAGCAAGAGTTTAATGTTTGTGAATTAGAATTTATATTCTCAACTTTAATTAAGGAAGGATATTCTTTTTATCTTTCGTGCCCTGATAATTTCCAGATTCATTTAAAAGAAGGGAAAAAGCAGCCCGTGGATGGTAAAGATATAAACCTCGGAGAAGTTAAGATAGACCAGGAGGGTAATCTTGTTTATACCCCTGTTTCTGACGCTTTATCAGGTAAGACAACAGCAGAGAATTGTCCTTTAATAAGTTCCTCTATAGAATCATCCTTGATGAGAATAGGAATTCTAAAGTCCAAAGATTACATTACACTTGCCAATAATATGTGCCGATTTGATGATGTTATTATTGCTCTTGATACAAATATGTTTTATAAGGCACAAGTAACGACTAGCTTATTAGATGCATTAAATGATTTTGTACGTTCTGATTTCCTCTCTACTCCAAATTGGATAACCACAGTAGTAAGCGCAATAACTATTGGAGAGTTAGAACATAAAGCAACAAGAACATCTTTCCAAGCGGACGAAGATACAACATCATTTCGGGAAAGACGCTGGGCCTGCCGTGGACTTCAGGAATTTATGGAAATAAGAAGTTGTGTAGATTTAGAGGGAGTTTCCATGATATTAACAGGAGAAATATCGCCTGGACTTGATTTCTCAAAGGAGGAGACAACTCGCGATGAGATAATAAGAAAGATGATAAAAAATTTTCTTAATTTTATAGGTTTTTATAAAAGTTCATATTTTTTGACCTTGGATAAGATTTGTGAAATGTTTGCAAAAGCAGAGGGATTAAATGCATTTTACATCATGAGAGAAAGTATTAACCCAAATTCCTCTTATAAATTGAGTTCTCTTGATGAATCAAGTGATATAAATAACATCTCTGAGTTAATCTATGAATTAGGTGTTGAATTCCCATTAAAAATAATCTGTGGAAATAATAATGAAGAAATTATTTTTTATGTAAATACAGATTGGCCAGAAAAATCCCTTGAAGATTGGGAAAATCGCTGTTTTATGCTTTCAGTTAAGGACGAAAAGAACAAACTTTTTAAAATCCTGGAAGAAAATGGAAAAAGAATAAAGTTAGGAAAATTACTTAAAGGGTGGAATGAAGTAAATGCAGAAAGACATACTATTTGAAAAAAGATTTTAAAGAAGGTAATAAAAGAAGATAAGATGATAAGGGGATTGAATATTCTTCTGAACTTGCTCAAATTTACCAGTTATGTAAAGGGACAAATTAGAATTTAAGAATCGGAATGTATTGGAAAAACCTAATAAAACTGCTCGTTGAAAACTTTATTCAGCGTCCCAAAGGACATCCCCAGGACTGGGGACTGAAACATTTTTACGCTACCATCTTGTTGAACTGACACTGTCCCAAAGGACATCCCTGGTACTGGGGACTGAAACTTAATCCTCCTTTTTTGGGCAAAGTTCTACTGTCCCAAAGGACATCCCCAGGACTGGGGACTTGAGAAATCTCCCCTGGCCCTCTCCCACAAGGGGGCGAGGGGGATTGTTCTACACAGGCAGTTTAAGGAAAGCATACGAACCAGCCCTACAAGGTAGAGATAAGATAAGCATGCGGGGTTTAATAAGAGGAGATACAGAGAAATCCACCCCAACCCTCCTTTACAAAAGGAGGGAGTTTCTTAATAAATCCCCTCTTTTAGAAAGAGGGGTTAGGGGAGATTTAGAAATCCATCCTAACCTTCCTTTACAAAGGAAGGAAATACAAAGGAAAAATAATAAGGAATAAGATGGATATATTGAAAAATTGCCAGTGGTATAGATTATGTCTTACTCTTGTGAACATAAATACATCGCCTGCAATGTCTTCTCATCCCTTTGTTATAATCCAGGCAATAATAAAAGGGGTTAATTCATTATTATCAGGTGATGAACCTATTATTTTTTTCCATATTAAAGGGAAAAAACACACATATAAGATGCACCAGTTTGATAAACTACCTATTGAGGTGTTTTTTTTCAAAAAGTCCCCTGAATATTATAATCAATGGAAAAAAACATTTATTTCTTATCTTTTTGACCCAATAACAGGTAGAAATTTTGATATTCTTGAAATTGGTGAAATTGAAAACAGGTCTTTTGATAATCTTCTTTTGGATATTGGAGAAATACATTCAGAAGGTGAAATATGTTTGGAATTCCTATCACCATTTCCTTTTAAGCCACAAAAAAGCAAACAAAGAACATATATTTCCAAAGAAGAATTTATCAAGGTATATGAAAATAGGTTTTTTAGGTTGTTTGGCAAGGAAATACACTATACCAGCAAAAAAGATGATTTTACATTATTGCCTTATTATTGGAACTATACTGAAATTAGACATCCTTCCATGTCCCAGATTGGTCATACTCAATATATAAACGGCTGCATTGGGAAATTATACATAAAGGGAGTATTTAAGGACTTCCTTCCTTTTTTAATTCTTGGTAGTGAACTTCATACAGGAGCAAAGATTTCATTTTCACAGGGTTATTATGTATTACACAATAACTCTGTTCCTTTTTTTGATTCGTTTTTTCCAAATAAGAAGTCAATAATTGATACAATTAAAATAACTATGGAAAGGTATAATAATGCAATTACAAATTTGTCAGAAACAGAAGGGTTTTCTTTTAATGAAGAAACATATGCAGAAAAGATATATGAAGAAATAAAAGAAAATACTTATACTCCTTCACCCAATAGGTCCTTCTATATTAAAAAGAAGGATGGTTCTAAAAGATTGATAGAACAACCTTGTTTTAAAGACCTGATTGTCCAGGAGTATCTTTTAAGGACTATATCAGGCGTTTTTGATAGAATATTTGAAGCAAGTTCAATTGGTTTCAGAAAGGGAAAATCAAGAGAGATTGCTCTGGATATGCTAAGATCAGCAGTTTCAGAAGGTTATCAGTATGCTGTTGAAGCAGATATTGAAGATTTTTTCCTTTCTATTGACCTTGAAATTTTAACTGCTCTGCTTGATTTTTACATTCCACAAAAAGATATAATTTTGAAAAGTGTTCTGTTAAAGTCCATAAAAAATGGGTATATCGTTGGTGAAAGATATTTCCCGCGAGTTAAAGGGCTGGCTCAGGGAAGTCCACTTTCTCCTGTTCTGGCTAATCTGTATCTGTATTCTTTTAATGAAAAAATACAAAATTCTAATGTAAAAATGGTAAGGTATGGAGATGACTTTATTATTCTTACCAAAACAAAAGAGGATGCACGAAATATTCTCTCCCAGGCAGAGAATTTTCTCTCAGGACCGGGATTAAGAATTAAAAAAGGGGGTAAGATGAAAAAATTATTAGTAATTTCAAACCATAGTCCTGAAACTTGGTCAGAAGAACAAAAAAAGGGATGGGAGCAGATTGATTTCATCCCATTTCCTGATGTGAACCCTTACCTTTCTCTTGATGAAGTATCTAATAAAGTTGCAAGAGAAATTATTGAAAAAATCAGATGCTGGTTATCAAAAAATCCTGATGGGAAAGTATGTCTTCAAGGAGATTTTTCTTTATGTTATATTATCTTTAAAAATATTCAAGAGAATATATTTACCTTTCCAACAACGACAAGAAATGTCGTAGTAGATAAGGATGGGAAAAGAACATATGAATTCAAATTTGGGCGTTGGAGGTAAATTTTGTGGGAAAGTTAATATAGTGTAAAAAAAATTAAATAGAGAATTGGGTTTTTTCAATATCAAAGAGGGTTTTTGAATATGGATTTGTCGGGTTTTCTATAATTTTTTCTGTCTGTCCAATTTCAACAATCTCTCCTTTATACATAACAGCAATTCGGTCAGAAATAAATTTTATAACTTTAAGGTCATGAGAAATAAAAAGGTATGTGAGATTGAATTTTTCTTTTAGGTCAATAAATAAGTTTAAAATTTGTGCCTGAATTGATAAGTCAAGATTTGAAGTTGGTTCATCACATATAATAAATTCTGGTTCTGTTGATAATGCCCTTGCTATTGAAATTCTCTGTCTTTCTCCACCTGAAAATTGGTAAGGGAAATTACTAAATTTCTCATTTTTTATTCCAACAAGGTCTAAAAGATATTTGCCTTTTTCTATTTTCTCTTTTTTATTTCCAGCAACACCTTCCATAACAATTTCAAGGGCAGTCATTCTTGGATTTAATGACCTATAAGGATTTTGGAATATTATCTGGAATTTTTTTCTTTAACTTCTTAATCCCTTTTCTTTTATATGAGTTATATCTGTGTTTTTAAAAATTATTTTTCCTTTATCTGGTTCTATCAATTTTATAATTATTTTGCCAAGTGTTGTTTTACCACTTCCACTTTCACCAATTATACCAAGTGTTTCCCCTTTTTCTATATCAATATTTATATTTTTCAATGCATCAATTTTTTTGGTCATCCCATATTTATCTTTTATTACAAAACTTTTTTCCAAGTCAATTATTTTCCACAATTTCTCCATATTTAAAGCACCTCACATAATTTTCTCCTATTTTTACCTCTGCCGGAGAAAAATTTTTACATATTTGTTTTGTGTATGGACATCTTGGATGAAATGCACAACCAGAAGGAAGAGAAGAAAAATCAGGAACATTGCCCGGTATTGCTTTAATTCTTTCACCTTTTTTGTATTTTTCAGGAAGACATAAAATAAGTTTTTCAGTATACGGATGCAAGGGAGAAGAAATTATTTTTTTTGAAGATGCCTTTTCTACAATTTTCCCTGCATACATAACATAAATTTTATCTGAAAAATTTATAGCAAGACAAATATCATGAGTAATAAAAAGAACTGAAATATTATGTGTTTTTATAAGTTTTTTAAGCAGGTTAATAATATGAAAAGCAGTTGTTACATCAAGGGCAGTTGTTGGTTCATCTGCAATTAAGAGGGAAGGGCTGTTTATTATTGCCATACCAATCATAACTCTTTGTTGCATTCCTCCACTTAATTGATGAGGATACTGAAAAAAAACATCTTCTGACAGGTTCACTTCTTTGAGAACTTTAAAAATTTTTTCTTCTTTTTCTTTTTTATTTATTTTTTCTTTTATACATTCTGTCATTTGATTACCAATTGTAAAAACAGGATTTAGGTATGAAGATGGTTCTTGAAAAATCATACTTACTTTGTTTCCCCTTATTTTTGCAATGTCTTTTTCACTTTTTTCTGTTATGTTTTCTCCTTCAATGAAAATTTCGCCTTTTTCTATTTTTGCATTTTTTGGAAGAAGTTTCATTATTGATAAAGCGGTAAATGTTTTTCCACAACCACTTTCACCTACAAGAGAAACAACTTCATTTTTTCCAATAGAAAAATTCACATTTCTTAATATCTCTATTCTTTTAGAAAATGTATCCAATGATACTACTAAATTTTTTATTTCAAGTACCATAATTTAAATACTCCTTCCAAATCCTCCTTTATCCCCGTTGTGCTATCTGGAAGACGATAACGCACCAACTCCGAGAAACAAGGTAAGCAACTTCAGTCGGTTTGCAAAAGGGGGAAATTTT
>Ga0116192_1001526_pt1 | contig 16151 bp, 12 predicted proteins | sample AD_UKC113_MetaG_FD_89876 | JGI IMG/M metagenome (GOLD analysis project Ga0116192, IMG submission 89876) | Active sludge microbial communities of municipal wastewater-treating anaerobic digesters from Hong Kong - AD_UKC113_MetaG | ecosystem: Engineered > Bioreactor > Anaerobic > Digestate... | reverse complement strand
GACGTTCTTTCCGTTGTACCCGAAAAGACCGTCCGGCTGCCAGGGTACCGCTCCCGTGGCCACCACCACGCAACCGACGGTGAAGGGATGCGTTTGGCCGTCCCGGTCTTGGACCACCAGGTCGTAGTTGCCGATATAGCCTCCCACGTCCACCACTTTGCTTTCCAGGAATATTTGCACGTTGGGTGAAGCCTGGACCCGTTGGATGAGGGCCCCGATTCGCTCGGAGGCGCGGTCGTTTCCGGGAGCCAGTCGGTGGAGGTTTCTCAGCAAGCCGCCCAGGGCGCTTTCCTTTTCCACCAGCACCACCTCGACTCCCATGCCCGCCAGGGCTTCGGCGGAAGAGAGCCCCGCCACCCCGCCCCCAATGACCATGGCTCGCCGCACCAGGGAAGACTCGATATCCTGCTGAGGTTCCAGGAAAGCGGCCTTGGCCACGCCCATGCGAATGAGGTCCCGGGCTTTGGCCATGGCTTCTTCGCGCTCCTGCATATGGACCCAGGAACACTGGTCCCGGATATTCACCATTTCGAACAGATAGGCGTTGAGTCCTGCCTGGGCGCACGCGCTCTTGAAAAGAGGCATGTGGGTTCGAGGGGAACAGGAGGCCACCACCACCCGGGTCAGGTCTTTGTCCTTGATGGCCTGCTGGATTTCGGCAATCCCGGCCTCGGAACAGGTATACAAATTGTTCTTGGTATACACGACCCCCGGCAAGGTCCCGGCGTACGCGGTCAGTTCCTCGCAGTTGAGGTACCCGGCTATATTGGAGCCGCAATGGCACACAAAGACCCCGATTCGAACCTCCGGGTCTTTGCGATCCGTCACTTTTTCGGCGTTTGCACTCATCAACCAATTCTCCTCTAGGATGCGAGATGGACGGACGAAAGGTCCGAAAGAACCTGAGCCGCCCGGGCGGCGGCACTGCTGGATTGAGCCACCGATTCCGGAATGTCCATGGGTCCCTGGGCACAGCCGCAAACGAAAATCCCTTCCCGGCTCGAGTCCAGGGGTTGCGCAGGATCCGTCTGGAAGAAGCCGAAGTCGTTCACGGCAATCCCCAGAAGTCCGGACAGGGACCTCACGGAAGGGCTGGGTTCGCACGCGGTGGCCAGGATCACCATATCCACGGTGAGGCTCTTCACCCGACGCTCCGCCGTGTCTTCGTACCACAGGACCGGCGCGTGATCCCCGTCTTCGGTAATCTCCGCCACACGGCTCCGAACATACTGGATCTTCGCCTCCGTGGCTCCACGGTTCCGGTACTCTTCGAAGCCTTTGCCCACCGCGCGAATGTCCATGCCGAAAATGAAGACCTCCGCCTCGGGATCGTGCTCCCGTGCAATGATCGCTTCCTTGATGGAGTGCATACAGCAAAACCCGGAACAATAGGGGTTGAATCGAATGTCCCGGGAGCCCACGCATTGAATGAAGGCGAGTCGGTGGGCCCCGTGGACGGCACCCACTCTCCTTCTTGTCTCTTCCAATTCCCGGGTCAAGGCCCTGAAGGCCTTCACCTGGGCCGCCCACTTGTCGTAGTCGTCTCCCCTCAACTCCCCGGATTCATACAAGGGGTAGAACGCATCCGAGGACTGCTTGAACTTCTTCTCGTAGTTCTCGAGGCCCCTCTGGGCTTTCGAATGGTTCTTTTCGAGTTCCTCGAGGGATGCCATGAGGGCCAGGTCCGAGGGCCGATAAACATGTCCGTGGGTGGGGCCGCTGGCCGACAAGAACCTCTCGAATTGGAGAGCGCTCACCACGTTGGGGAAACGCCCGAACCCGTATTCCGAGATGCGACGGGCGTCAAAGAGCTCATAGCCCGTGGCCACCACCACCGCCCCCACGGGGACCTCGAGGACCTGATCCTTCTGTTCGTAGTCGATGGCTCCGGCCTGGCAGACCTTGGCGCAAACCCCGCACTTCTTGCCCTGCAGTTGCCGGCAATACCGGGCATCGATGGTGTAGGTGGACGGAATCCCCTGGGCAAAATAGCGATAAATCGCCTTGGTCTTTCCCAACCCGAGATTGTATTCGTCGCTGACGACCGTGGGGCACTTCTCGGAACAGCCCCCGCATCCCGTGCACTTGCTCTCGTTCACGTACCGAGCCTTCTTGCGCACCGTGGCCGTGAAGTTCCCCACGCTCCCTTCCAGTTTCTCGAGCTCCGAATAGGCCAACAAGTGAATGCGCGGATGTCGACCGACATCCATCAGCTTCGGGGCGAGAATTCAGAGGGCGCAATCGTTGGTGGGAAAGGTCTTGTCCAGTTGGGCCATCTTTCCGCCGATGCTGGGGAGCTTTTCCACCAGATGAACGTCAAACCCCATCTCGGCCAGATCCAAGGAAGCCTGGATCCCTGCAATGCCTCCTCCAATGACAAGTACGTCGCGATTCACCGGCTGCTCTCCTGCGGGAACTCGTACGGTTCCCTTCTGCAAGTGGACCCTATCGTGCCCCGGGAATCCCGACCCAATCCCCCCGGACCGGGGAACGTTCCCGATGCACCTGGAATACTTCCGGAACCCGGTAAAGCATTATCTGAGATTCCCATTCCCAAAAGACCGACCCCGGCGAATCCGTATTCGAGTCGGAACCCGTCCGGACCACATCCGGCTGGGAATGAATCGTGGCTGAAAAGTAAACGAACCCCTTCTTCCTCGAAAGGAGGTCCCGTGCAGCGTTCGTCAGGCGGATAGAAACATCATTCATCCAATTGATTGTGCTAACTTTTAACGGAAGACAACGTGCATAGTATACCAAACCTGTCCCGATCGTCAACGGAAACACGGGACGGGCCGTTCCCTACCATCCGCCCTCTCAAACCCCGCCAGGCGTTTCTCGCCGCGGAATCCGCCGGTTGAGGACCCCCACGGGGAAGTTTGACAGACAAAAAAAATACTTTGTATCATCAAACTTCCGATGGTAATAATGGCTGCGATGGTATCTTGAGATCCCAAGACCCTTCCCACGGAGGAAGCACCTTTTTTTGATCGAAAAGATAGCCACATTCGTGTCATGAACGGAACGAGGATGTTCTCGAGGGAACGGTCGCCTTCTCCCTCAAACCTGAACGCAATCTTTCATGGACGCCGCAAGGCCGCGCAACGCAGCGGGGGGCAGGGGGCTTTTCCCATGGTCCGAGCGGCAAAGTCCACGGAGGATTCCGCATTTTGTGCAGGATAGAGAGCGGTTCCGTTTCAGTCGACTTTTCGGTAGAACAGGGACGACAGATCGGCAGGTAGGGCACCGGGTGCCGCACACGCACACTTCATTACCCAGCATCCTGAGAGGAGAGGGGACTATGGGTTCAGACCGAAAACTCGTTTTATTGGCTTTGGACGGCTCGGACCAATCGTTGGAAATGGTCAGGTACATCAGCCGGGTGTTGACCCTTTCCAATACCGAAGTGGTACTCTATCACGTTTTCCAGAAGGTGCTTCCCATATTTTGGGATCGTGAGCAGGACCCCGTGGCCGCCAAGCACCTGGAATACATGGAGGGTTGGTCGGCTCACAAGGAAGAGAAAGTGCGCGAGTTCATGATGCAGGCCAGGGATCTGCTGGTGAGCGCCGGGATTCCCGAGGAGTCCGTGACCATCAGCGTTCAGCATAGGAAGCAGGGCATAGCCCGGGACATCCTGGAGGAATCCCGATTCGGCTATGACGTGGTGGCTCTGGGGCGCCGAGGCCTGGGGACGACGGACGACACTATGCTGGGCAGCGTGGCGAGCAAGGTCCTGCTGCACGTGAGCGGCCCCGCCGTGTGCCTGGTGGGAGGAACACCCAAGCCCGGAAAGGTCCTTGTGGGACTCGACAACTCCTGGGGTGCCATGAGGGCGGCCAATTTTGTGGCGAAGCTCCTGAACAAGGGAGAGCCCCAGATCACCCTGGCCCACGTGGTGCGCTTCCCCGCCATGGAGGAAGGCGAGGGGTTGAACGGGAGCTATATCGAGAAACTCCAGCAAGATGCCGAGGACGCCATCAAGCCGGTTTTTGAAAAGGTGACCAAGTCGCTGCTGGGGTTGGGGGTGCCTGCCTCCAAGATCGGCACCAAGGTCATCACCGGCGTGGTGAGCCGATCCACCGCCCTTCTCAATGAAGCCCGCAACGGTCGCTACGGCACCATCGTCATCGGCCGGCGGGGCGTGTCCGACGTGGAAGAATTCGAGATGGGTCGGGTTGCGGCCAAGCTGACCCAAGTAGCCCGCGACATGGCCGTCTGGGTGGTGAGCTAATCCACGGGGATCATAATCCACGGGGGTCAACTCTTCTCTTGTGACGAGGGACTTCTAGGTGCCGGGGCAACCCTTGCCCGACCGTCCCGATTCTCAACGGGAAACGAGTTGACCCCTTCTTTTTTCTCCCGGGGGCAGAGGTTGAATTTCAAAGCCAAGCGAGAACGGATGTGATAGAAGGGAAACCTTTTGTTGCGGCGGGTTCGTCGGTTGAGAGCTTCCGGGGACATTCCGGCACCGGGAATCAAGAAACCGCCCCGTGGGATGCCGCCCACATTCGAGGCCACGATATGGCGGCGAAGGGAAGGACTGAGAGCTTCGGAAAATCCAACATAGGGAAACCGCCCCAACGGGGCTTTGGAGAGGAACCATGAAAATGTCGTCGAAAAGGCGGCGGGGGGCCGTTTTGGTGCTTGCCGTCCTCCTGCTGGGCCTGGGAATCGCGGGGGCCGCCGACAAGAAAGCGGTCCCGCCTTCGGGGGAGGAAGGCTCCGCCGGAAGCCTGACCCTTTGGAAGGCCCTGGTGTTGGGCGCCGTCGAGGGACTGACCGAGTATCTTCCCGTGAGCTCCACCGGCCACCTTTTGATGGCCGAGCGCCTGATGGGCATGTACGGCAGGGACGGCGAACCTTTGTCCCGGCGCCGTCAGGCCAAGACCGCGGCAGACGCCTACGCCATCTGCATCCAGGGAGGAGCCATCCTGGCGGTGCTGGGGCTGTACGCACGGCGCGTGAAGCAAATGATCCTGGGACTTGCGGGCAAGGACCCGTCGGGCTTGAGGCTGACCCTCAACCTCGCAGCCGGTTTCCTGCCCGCAGCGGTCATCGGTTTATTGGCGGGGGATCTTGTCAAGCAATACCTTTTCGGTGCTTGGCCCATCGTCGCCGCCTGGCTGGCAGGGGGGCTGGCAATTCTTGTCATCGCACGGTGGCAGAGAAGATCCATGGGGACCCGCAAGGAAAAGGACCTCACCCAACTAAACTGGAGAATGGCCCTGATGATCGGACTGGTTCAATGCATCGCCATGTGGCCGGGGGTGAGCCGGAGTCTGTCCACCATTGTGGGAGGTCTGCTGGCGGGGTTGTCCCTCCCGGCCGCCGTGGAATTCAGCTTCCTGCTGGGCGTGGTCACCCTGGGAGCCGCCACGAGCCACGATGCCCTAAAGCATGGGGGGGATATGCTGCAACTTTTCGACGCAACCTCCATCGCCCTCGGTCTGATTTCCGCCTTCGTCTTTGCCGTGATTTCCATCCGGTGGATGGTATCGTACCTCACCCGGCACGATCTTTCCCTGTTCGGTTACTACCGGATTGCCTTGGCTGCCTTTGCGGGCTTTCTGATCCTCACGGGAAGGCTCTAAGGCCCGTCCCTCAAAGAAAATCCCCCCGAACCCTCTCCCACCAAGGCGGAGGATGTTTTCTCTCCTCCCTCGATGGGGAAGGGCCGGGGGCCGGTAAGACGTTTCTTTCCGCAGAGGGGAACGACCCGACTCCACGGGTTTTTCGGTATCTACGGCCAGCGGGTGATGGTCCCGCCCCGGGAGTCAAACACTCGAACCGGCATTGCGCTCCTGCCGTCCAGGCAGTGAGTGGCGCAGGAAATTCAGGGGTCGTAGGCGCGCACGGACATCTCGATCTTGTTCAAGATGCCTTCATCCACCTTGCCCTCCCGGATCAGCAGCTTGGCCGCCTGGTTGACGCTCATATTGATGGGGCCGAGATTGTGGGTGGTGCCCACGATCAGGTTGGCCCGGCTGATGAGACCGTTGTCGTCCGTGGAATAATCGTGAATGAGGGTCCCTCGAGGGGCCTCCACGCAACCTACTCCCCTTCCCGCCCGGGGTTCGGCGGGGGTGCGCACGTTGGGATCGCAGATGTCCGATTCCTCGAGCAGCTCCAGGGCATGCTCATAAGCGTACACGTCCTCGATCAGCCGCGCCCAATGGTACAGCAAGGTTGCCTGGGCGGGCCTGCCGAAGGCCGCCCGAAACTCCTCGAGCTCCGCCTGAGCCCGGGGGGTGGCGATCCGGTCCGCCACGTTGATGCGAGCCAGGCAGTTGGCCCGATAGATGCCTTTGGGATGGTCGATGTCCAGGGAGAACCCCTCGCCCCAGCAGCGGGCATAGGGGAACTTGCCGTAGGAGTACGGCACAACGGCCTCTCCCAGGTAATCCGCATAATCCTGGGTGCTGAAATCCGTGAAGGTGCCGTCGGCCTTCATGAGGCGCAGCTTCCCCTCATAGAGGGCCAAGTTGCCGTCCTCATCCACGGTACCCAGGAACCCGGTGCGGATGACCCCCAGAGCTTGAACCGCATCCAGGTAGTTGGGAAAAACCTGGGTCTTGGCAAATTCCAGGGTGAAGGAAGCAAAATCCAGAAGTTCGCTCAATTGCTTGCGAAACTCCTGCCGTTCCTCCTCGAGGAGTGCCCGGCAGAATCCCCCGACCACACCCGCATGGGGATGAATGGCTTTGCCGCCCACCTTTTCCAGGATCATCTTGACCATGTAGCGCATCCGAACCGCTTTGGCAGCCAGCTCGGGATTGGCCTTGGCAACCCCGATGACGTTCCTCACCTCGTAGTTCGCATCGGGCCCCATAACGAAATCGGGGGCCGCGAGAAAATAGAAGTTGAGGAGCTTGTCCTCGGCGTGGGAGACGGTTTGAACGAACTCCCGGAGCTTCCGGGCGGCCGGAGGGATGGTCACGCCGAAGCACCGGTCCACCGCCTTGTTGGAGGCCAGATGGTGATGCCAGGGACAGATCCCGCAGATTCGGTTCACGATCCGAGGGACCTCCTCGGCCGGTTTCCCCTCGATGAACTTCTCGAATCCGCGCAGGGACATGTAATGGACCTTGGTGTCTTTCACGTTCCCCGCGTCGTCCAGGTGAATGGCGATGGAGCCGTGTCCCTCGATGCGCGTGATGGGGGCGATATGGATCGTCTTGGACATATCCTAGGCCTCCTTCCGTTTTCGCTCGGGCCGCAGCATGCCGTGAGCTCCGGAGAATCTCAACAGAGACGCGTATTCCGGCAGGGATTTGATGTCGATTCCGTTGGACGCCAGCGCGTTCAGCATGGCCAGGAGCTGGTTTCCGTCCTGTTGCACCGGGCCGTAACAACCCCGACAGGGAACCCGGGCGGTAATACACCGGGGCGTGATCTTATCGCCGCCGCATCCCGCCTTGGTGACCGCTCCCATGCACAGAAACCCCTGCTCGAGCAAACACCGCATCTTGTCCAGGGGCTCGTCGGGCCCGTTGTACTGGGGGGACTGGAGAAAACGCCTGAGCTGCTTCACCTGACCCTTGCCCTCCCGGATGGTCGGGCACTGATCACACACGCTTTTGTCCGCCAAAGAGAGGGGCATGATCCCCAGCAAAGCGGCCAGGGCGTTGAAGACCTGGTCCGGATGGGGCGGACAGCCGGGCAGATAGACGTCTACCTTGATCTTCTCGTCCAAGGCGTAAACCGAATCCAGCAGTGGAGGGATTCCTTCCGACGGCAGGTTCTCCACTCGATCGGTGGTCTCCGTTGAATAGTATCGTTGGAAAATTTCTTCGTTGGTGTAGGAATTGGCCAGGGCTGGGATTCCCCCGTGGGTGGCGCAGGTGCCGAAGCCAACTATGATCTTGCACTTCTTGCGCATTTCATGGGCTATCTCGAGGTGCTCCTCGTTGCGAATGCTTCCGCTGATGATGCCCACCTCGGCTTCCGGGATTTCGATGTGCTTGCCGTCTCCCAACTGCCCGAAATACTTGTGGTCCATGAGTACCGGAATATGCACGAAGTCAACCAACTCGAGCACCTTCAGCAGTCTTTCCCCCAGGTCCACCACGGAGATTTCACATCCTGAACATGCATTCAACCATTCTTCCGCTACTTTGACTCCCATAGAACAACCCCTTTATCGCCGGTGCTCCTCGGACTCGACTCTTTTTCCCAGGGGACTCGTCCCGAGGTCTCCCCGCCCCCGCCCGCCGACTCTCGGCCGCCCCCGGATCCCCCCCGAAGGAAATCCTGTCCCGGGCAGTCCTGCAAAACGAGTAGGACACGGACGGGTCGCGAGAACTTCCGGACCGTTCGGCCACGGGTTCGGTGGGGGCAAGGGTGCCTTGCCTCCACCGGGGAGGGCGGTGCGCCGTCCCCGGGGAGGGTGACTGGGGGCCTCGGGCTCATGACCGCCGGGTCAGGCCACTTTCCTCTCTCGCAGAGGGTTGGGTCCCAGTTCTCGTATGTCTTCGATGAAACGATTGACGACTTCTGCAAACTTGGGTGCTTCCGCAGAGGACACCCATTGTGCTCGGAATCGGTTGGAATCGATTCCGCAACTATCGAGAACCACCTTGACGACATCGGATCGGGCGGACGCTTTTTGATTACCTTCCAGGTAATGGCATTCTCCCAGGTGTCACCCGACCACCAGAACGCCGTCGGCTCCCTTGGACAACGCGTGAACCACCAGGTCGGGACTGACCATTCCCGAGCACATCACGCGGATGATCCTCAAATTGGTCGGATACTGCAAACGACTGACCCCAGCCAGGTCAGCAGCGGCATACGCTCACCACGTGCACAGGAATCCGAGGATGACCGGTTTGAAAGGATCGGACATGAAGGATCTCCTTTCTGCCAACATGAATCGTCCAAATGGAATGGGGAAGGGGCCCGGATGCTAGACGGCCTCGAGTGCCGCATCGACCTGGGCCTTCAACTGATCGAGGGTGAAGCCGTTCACCTCCACCCCTCCTTTGGGACACGTAGCGGCGCACACGCCGCATCCCTTACAGAGGATTTCGTCGGATACGATCCTCTTTACCTTTCGGCCATCCCGTTCGTACTCCTCCAACTTGATGGCGAAGTAAGGGCATACGTCCACGCACAGGGCACAGCCGTCGCAGTGTTCCGTGACCCGGGAGATGAGGGCGCTGGAGATCAGCTTGTCCTTGAAAAGCACCGTAGCGGCCCGGGATGCGGCTCCAAACCCCTGGGCCTGGGCCTCTCCCACCGTAGCCGGGTAGCGGGCCGTCCCGCAAAGGAAGATCCCGTCCGTGGCGAAGTCCAGGGGACGCAGCTTAGCATGGGCTTCAAGGAAAAACCGGTTTTGGTCCACGGGGATGCGCATGAGGTTCGCCAGAGCGGCGGCATCGTCCCGAGCGACCAGGGGAGTGGAGAGAACCAGGAGATCAAAGGGGATTTCCAGGACGTCTCCCGTAAGAGGCTGACAAACCTCTACGGTGTTTCCTTTCACCACCGGCGGGCAGTTCACGTCGTAGACGTCGTAGCGAACCCCCTTTCCCCTTGATTCCCAAAGCATTCGTTCGTTTTCCGTGCCGTACATTTGAATGTCCCGGTACAGGATGTGAACCCGGGCTTCGGGGTTCTGCTCCTTGATGTAAAGGGCATTCTTCACGGCGGTGAGACAGCAGATCCTCGAGCAGTATTCCCGCTCGGGGACCCGGGATCCCGCACACTGGATCATGACCACCTTCCGGGCGTTGAACGACCCGTCTCGGAGCATCTCTTCGAGTTCGATCTGGGTGACCACGGTCTTACCGTCATAGCCGTACATTCCCTCGGGTTTGAGGGGGACGGCCCCGGTGGCCACCAGGATGCAGCCGACGGTTTCCTCGATCTCTTTGCCTTCGCCGTTGCGCAGGGTCACGTGGTAGTTCCCGATGACCCCTCCCACCGAAAGCACTTCCGCGCCCAGCAGAGTCTGGATCCGGGGGGTTCCCTTCACTCTCGAGACCAACTTTTCGACCACGTCCGAAGCCTTCTCCCCGCCGGGAGCCAACCGGTTGATCCGGTTGAGGAGTCCTCCCAGCCGGGCTTCTCTCTCGGCCAGGACCACCTCGACCCCCATGTCGGCAAGGGTGCAGGCGGCCGACAGACCGGTGACTCCACCGCCGATGACCAGGGCCTTTCGAACCAGGGAAGATTCGATGTCCTTTTGGGGAGCCAGGAGGCTTGCCTTGGCCACGGCCATCCGGATTAGGTCCCGGGCTTTCACCATGGCATCTTCCCCTTGCTGCATGTGAACCCAGGAGCACTGATCGCGGATATTGGCCATCTCGAACAGATAGGGGTTCAGCCCCGCCTCGTCGCAGGCGCTCTTGAAAAGGGGCATGTGGGTGCGGGGGGAGCAGGAAGCCACCACCACCCGGGTCAGTTGATGCTCGCCGATGGCTTTCTTGATTTCCCCGATCCCCGATTCGGAACAGGTATAGAGATTGTTCTTTGTGTAGACGACCCCTGGAAGCCCCGCAGCGTATTCCGTCAACTGCACGCAGTCAAGAAGTCCGGCGATATTGGAGCCGCAGTGGCAGACAAAGACCCCGATCCGTGCTTCCTTGGCTTCGGGATTTACGACCATTTCACCATTCCCACTCATGGACCTCTTCTCCCTCAGGACGCGAGACATGCCGATTCGGAACCCGACAGGACCTGAGCCGCCCTTGCCGCCGCGCTGCTGGCCTGGGCCACGGATTCGGGAATGTCCATCGGACTGTGAGCACAACCGCAGACATAGATGCCGGGACGGGTGGTATCCATGGGAGGATAACCAGGCGTCTTGAAAAACCCGAAGTCGTTGACCTCGATGTTCAACAACTCTGCCATCCGTTTGGAGGACGCAGCGGGTTGACAAGCGGTGGAGAGAACCACCAGGTCCGCCGCCAGCTGCTTGACCCGGCGCTCCTTGGTGTCCTCGTACCATACCGTCAGGTTGTGGTCCGCGTCCTCGGTGACCTCGGCCACTCGACTGCGAATGTATTGAATTCCCGACTCTCGTCCCCCGCGATTTCGATACTCCTCGAAGCCCTTTCCCACCGCACGTATATCCATCCCCAGGATGAACACCTCCGCCTGCCGGTCGTGCTCCTTGGCGATGATGGCCTCCTTGATGGCGTGCATGCAGCAAAATCCCGAGCAATAGCGGTTGAAGCGGATATCCCGAGACCCGACGCACTGGATGAACACTAGGCGGTGAGCCGTTTCGATCTTGTCCACCCGCTCCCGCAACCCTTCAAACTCCCCGTCGGCCTTGCGGGCGGCACGCACTTGCTCGGCCCATTGGTCGTAATCCTCCCCGGCAAGTTCCCCGGATTCGTAGAGGGGAAAGAATTCCTCCGAGGTGCGATCGAAGGTCTTCTCAAACTTTTCCAGCCCTTTCCGGGCCCTTTGGCGGGCCTTTTCGAGGTCGGGCAAGGCGGCCATCAAGGCCAGGTCCGAAGGCCGATACACATGACCGTGGGTGGGACCGCCGGCCGAAAGAAACCGCTCGAGCTCGAGGGCGGTGATCACGTTGGGAAGGCGGCCGTACCCGTATTCGGGAATCCTTCGTGCGTCGAAGGTTTCGTAACCCGTGGCCAGGATAACGGCGCCCACCTCCACTTCCAGGATTTGGTCCTGTTGCTTGTAGTCGATGGCCCCCGCCTGGCAGATCTTGCTACAGACGCCGCATTTCTTCCCCGGCTGGAAATTTCTGCAATATTGGGCATGGATGGTATACGTGGAGGGGATCCCCTGGGCGAAGTAACGATAAATGGCCTTGGATTCCGCCAGCCCCAGGTTGTATTCGTCCCGAACGGGAGTGGGACACTTTTCGGCACAGGCTCCGCAACCCGTGCACTTGTTTTCGTCTACGTATCGAGCTTTTTTGCGGATGGTGACCCGGAATTCTCCCAGCTCCCCGTCCACCTTTTCCACTTCCGAATAAGCCAGCAACCGAATCTTGGGATGTCGACCGACATCCATCAACTTGGGGGCCAGAATTCAGAGCGCACAGTCGTTGGTGGGGAACGTCTTGTCCAGCTGGGCCATTTTCCCACCGATGGTGGGCAACCGTTCTACGAGATTGACCTGGAACCCCATTTCGGCAAGGTCCAGGGATGCCTGGATTCCAGCGATGCCTCCTCCGATGACAAGAACATCACGGCTCATGATCAGGTACTCCTTCAGCTATCGGCTTTCAACGGTCAACTTTCCGGTATGTGCTCCATCGCCATGGGGTCATGCGGACTGAAGCCGAAGGCAAATAGCCGTCATTCCATACGGGTGAGTAAGAAACTGTACAGGTCCACGATATTCAGGTTCAGATCCGTGTTGCTCTGAGCGCACGTGAGGTGAATGCGGCACTTGGGACAGGCGGTAACCAGGGTGGAGGCGCCCACGTCCCGTGCTTCTTCGAGTCGTTCGATCTGCATGGTCTTGGAACAGTTCGAGCATTCGATCCATGCGCTGGTACCGCAGCAGAGAGCGTTTTCGCGATTCCGCCCCATCTCTTCGAAGACCACTTGGGGAAGCATCTTCAGGAGATCCCGGGGGGGCTCGTAGATCCCCGCCACACGTCCCAACCTGCAGGGATCCTGGTAGGTCACCTTTCCGTTTCCCGGATCCTCGGCGGGTCGAAAGGCCACGCCGGAGCCGGGAAGCTCCCGGGCAAAGAACTCCGTGGTGTGGAGCACCTCGAAGGGAAGATCCCCGAAAAATTTGGGGACATGGTACTTGTAAGTGGCGTATCCTTCGGGGCAGCTGAACACGACCCTCTTGGCCCCGGAGCCCCGGATGACCTCGAGGTTCATGGAAACCAGCCGACGGAACAGCTCTTCGTTGCCGCTCCACAGGGCGTCATGGCCGCAGCACCGTTCGTCGTCGCTCATCACGGGCTCGACTCCCATGCGGTTGAGGAGACGAAGAACGCTCTTGGCCGTCTCGAGGGAGGTGTCTCCGTATTTGATGACCGCATCGAAGTAGGGAGCGCACCCCACGAAGTAGAACGTGTCCCCCGAGGCCTGGAATTTGCCCACGTCCCGGGCCCAGTCGGTCCGCTTCTGCTTCACGCCCGTGGCCTGCAGTTGGACGATGGCCTGGAGGGTCCCGTGATGGCTCAGCTGGGGGAGATTCCCCTCCTTGCGGGCCAGCTCCCGGTGAATTCGAGCGAAATCCGGGAAATCGATCTGTACCGGACAGCGGGAGCTGCACCGTGCACAGGTCAGGCATGCCCAGAGCTCGCGGCTCTGAAGAACCGTCTCGTCCCGGTCCATCAAGGTGCGTTTGATCATCTGTCGTGGAGAAAACGTCGGGATCACTCGACTGATGGGGCAGCTACCCGTACACACTCCACATTCCATACAAAAATCGATCTGCTGCTGGCTGAGTATCATGTCTCATTCCGTGGTTTCGCTTAGCCGTTCAATGCTTCCCTCATCCAAAGCCGGGTGGGGCTTCCACCGGTTTGGACCTCGTCCACAGGGGCTCAAGCCGCGCTGCCGACCTCGGACCCCCCCTGGCCGGGAGCCGAATCCGTGAGGGGATTTTTCCCCAGCTGCTTCAAAAGGTTGGTGAAAGTGCGGATCTCTTCGGCAAAAATGCCGCCCTCGGACGCAGAGATCCATTTGAGACGCAGATATCGCTCATCGACTCCAAACAGGTTGAGTACCTTGTGGGTTTCCTCGACCACCTTCTGACACTTTACATTACCTCCCAGGTAATGGCAGTCTCCGATGTGTCAGCCGGAAACCATCACGCCGTCGGCACCTGCCATGAAAGCATTGAGCAGGAAGCCGTGGTTCATCCTGCCGGAGCACATGAGGCGAATCAGCCGGACGTTGGGAGGGTACTGCATGCGCGCCACCCCCGCCAAATCCGCACCCGCATAGGCACACCAGTTACACACAAAGGCAACAATTCTGGGTTCGTAGTTTTCGGACATCGGCTTTCCTCTCAGTTCCCGGTCCCCGGCTTTGGGAACCATGCCCCCGGCCGGAAACCCACCGCCGTTACAGGGCCCGTATCACAGCATTGATCTGTTTATCCCTAAAGTGGGCGAGGGAGGCGGCTCCGGTGGGACAAGCCGCGTTGCACGCACCGCAGCCCGTGCACAAGGCCTGGTTCACCGTCGCTTGTCTTCGCCCTCCTTCCACCTCTTTCACCTTGATGGCCTCGAACAGGCAGGTCTGCTCACATTCGCCGCAGGCCCGGCACAGTTCCCCGTTGACCTGGGTGATGACCCCTTCGGCCACGATTTCCTTCTGGGACAGGATGGTCACGGCCCGGGATACGGCTCCCTTCGCCTGGGCAATGGCTTCGTTGGCGAACTTGGGACCTTGAGCCAGCCCGGCCAGGAAGAACCCGGCCGTGGCAAAATCCAGAGGCCGCAGTTTCAGGTGGGCTTCCAGGAAGAACCCGTCCTGATCCAGGGGGAGCCGCATGACTTCCGCCAGCTTCTTGCTCTCGGCTCGAGGCCGTATGGCGGCGCTCAATACCAGCAGATCCGCATCCAGTCGAACCCGGCGCAACAGCTGGGCATCCATCATGGAAACCTGCACACTGCCGCCGCTCACGTCCACCTCGGGCTTCTGATCCTCTTCGAACCGGAAGAACCGAACTCCCCGGGTGCGGGCTTCCTGGTAAGCCAACTCCTTGAATCCGAACGTCCGGATATCCCGGTAGAGGATGGAAATCTGAGCCTGAGGATTAAGTTCCATCATTTTCAGGCTGTTTTTCACGGCCGAGGTGCAGCAAACACGGCTGCAATAGGAGTTCTCCGGCTCGCGGGAGCCCACGCACTGGATCATGACGACCTTCCGAATTCCCCGGGCCTTGTCGGGCTCGGTACTGAGCATGGCCTCGAATTCCTTCTGGGTCACGATCTTGGGATGCTTGCCGTACTGGTATTCCGTGGGTTTGTATTCCTCGCCGCCGGTAGCCACGATGGCCACCCCGTGGGAGATTTCCCGGGCGGCTCCATTGACGGCGACGTTGGTGACGAAGTTCCCGCAACTTCCCATGACCGACGTCACTTCGGCGTTCTTGAGGACGGTGATCAAGGGATTGGATTCCACTTTCTCGATGAGCTCCTGCACGTACCGGGCGGGATTGGCCCCGTCCTCGGTGTAGTGAAGGGTCCGGGCGTTTCCTCCCAGTTCCGCCGACCGTTCCACCACGATGGCGGGAAAGCCCTGCTCGGCGATGGAGAGGGCGGCAGTGAGTCCGGCCAACCCGCCGCCGATGACCAGGGCCTTCTGAACCACCTCGTAGGTAAAGTCGTAAACCGGCTCGAGGAGACTCACCCGCGCCACCGCCATGCGCACCAGGTCCTTGGCCTTGTTGGTGGCGGCCACGGGATCCCCTTGGTGCACCCAGGAGTCGTGCTCCCGAATATTGGCCAGCTCAAAGAGATAGGGATTCAATCCCCCTTCCCGCAGGGTGTTGCGGAACAGCGGTTCATGGGTTCGAGGCGTGCAGGATGCCACGATCACTCGATTGAGTTTGTACTCCTCGATGATTCGTTTGATGTCCTTCTGCTGGTCCGTGGAGCAGGTAAACATGCTGTGGGTTGCATACTCGACCCCGGGCAGGGACCGAGCATATTCGGCCACCGCCTCCACGTCCACGACCCCCGCGATGTTGATGCCGCAGTGGCAAACGAAGACTCCCACCCGGGGCTTCTCACCCCGGATATCCCGTTCCTCGTATTGGGGAGGAGGCGTGATGAGAGTGCCTCGGGCCTCGGACAGAAGGGCCGTGGCGCAGGATGCGGCACTGCTGCCCTGCTGGACCGTATCCGGGATGTCCTTGGGACCCTGGGACACTCCGCAGACGAACACCCCGGCCTTGGAAGAGGCCACCACGTCCAGGGGATCCGTGGCGGTAAATCCATGGGAAGTGAGCTCCACTCCCAGGCGTTTGGCCAGTTCCGCAGTGGAAGGATGGGAGCACAGTCCTACGGACAGCACCACCATGTCGAATTCTTCCTCGCGAAGCTCGTTCCGGGCGTCGGAATAGCACACCCGCAGGCGGTCGCTCTCGGGAACCGGCACCACCCTCGAAACCATGGATCGGACAAACCGGACCCCGGTTTCATCCCGGGCCCGCTCGTAGAAACGGTCGAACCCCTTCCCCTGGGCTCTCAT
>Ga0116192_1001524_pt1 | contig 16174 bp, 9 predicted proteins | sample AD_UKC113_MetaG_FD_89876 | JGI IMG/M metagenome (GOLD analysis project Ga0116192, IMG submission 89876) | Active sludge microbial communities of municipal wastewater-treating anaerobic digesters from Hong Kong - AD_UKC113_MetaG | ecosystem: Engineered > Bioreactor > Anaerobic > Digestate | place... | reverse complement strand
GTACTGGTTCATTTATCTGCGGCCCAGCTGGACCAAGAAGGCGGGACTGTAGAACGGATTGACAGTTGGACCCTTTGCCTTCCCCCGTGGGGGAGGGCCTGAACCCATCGGCCTGCCCGGGTCGGGAAACATCCCCCGGGCAGGCCGAGTCTTTTTTTGGGGACTTTTCGCTCTTCGTGGAGCCCCTCAGCACTCGCTTCGTGGAGAGGCACGACGGGAGGAGGGCGAGCTGGGAGGTTCCCCCTGGGGCCGACGAGCCACAAAATGTCTTTTCAAAAGGGAATTGAGGAGGATCTGGAGGAAATGCACGAGGCTGAGAAATGAAATCCCCCCGACCCCGGGCCGGGGTGAGGGGGGACCCGAACTGCGTTGGCGTTTGGGCCCTTGACGGGAGACGATCGGCAAGAGGAAGACTCGCCTCACCGGAGGGAACCTTATCCCTTCTTTCGCGGGCGCAGAGGGCTGAGGATCCGGATGACCGAAGCCATGGCCGCGGAGCACTCCTTGAGAATGAGCATCATGATGGAGAAGGCCGCGAAATTGAGGACGGCGCATGCGACCCAGGCACCGCTGAGGGCTGCCGTGCCCGCCAGGAGAGCGAACCCGAAAGCAATCACAATCCCGGCGGGAGCGCATCGGGGCCAGGCACGGAATCGAATCAATTGCTTGCCCGCTCCATGTTCCTCCACGGCCATGAGGATCCGCACCCGGCCCAGGAGACCTCCGCGGAGCTCGAGGTCCCAGTGGTCGTAGTCTCCTCCGCGCAAAACGACGGTCCGAAGCTTCTTGAGGCTCCCTTCCAGGGATTCCAGCCACTCGAGGGGGGACCTCCACTGTTCGCTCCAGACGGTGAAGGAGCGCTGCCAGGGGAGCGGCAGAGCGACTCCCGGCACCGCACAGCGACGCCACGGGGTGAGACCGGCCCGAAGTCTGCCCATGAGCCGGGCCAGGGGTTGAATCATATGGAGGAAGGCGGTGAGGGCGCGCAGCTTGAGACGGCTCTTCCCTGCCCGGGATCCCTCGGGGAACGAAACCCGCAAAGCGCTCCAACAGGCGTGAACGAAAGGAACGGCGGCCGCCACCACGAAGACCGGGAATGCCGCCAGCAGGGGAGCCCATTCGAGTCCCAGGAGGGACAGGGATGCCAGGGCGGCCACCACGACATACCATTCGGGCATCATGGGCAGGGACCACAACAGGTCGGGAGCGGGCTGATAGATGGACTGGAAAAGAGCGGTTCCCCAAGTTCCCTGGTAAATCCGACCTCGACACCATCCCAACAGCTGCTCGACTCCTCTCAGGTACAGCCTTCCCGCCCATGGGACATGCCCTGCGGCGTTGTATTTCTCCGGCCATTTCTTCTCGAGATCCGCTTCGGCCTTTCCGTAATTCAACTGCTGCTTCCAGTAAGCCTTCACGGAGTTTCGACGGTGATGCCAGACCACGGCAGCGGGGCTGAACCCCAGTTTCCATCCCTGTTGCTGCAGCCGCCAGCAGACATCCACGTCGTCTCCGGCGATGCGGAACCGGGTATCGAATCCGTCGATGGCTTCCAGGGCCCATTTGCGAAAGGACATGTTGCAGCCGGGAATGTGCTCCGCCTCGCGGTCGGTCAGCAGCACATGGATGGGACCTCCCGGGGCGTTGGCCACACAATCGGCAATGGGACCGTCGGTGGGCGGCGCCAGGTTCGGCCCCCCCACTCCCACGAAGTCCGACTTGAGAAAGGTGGCGGCCAGGTAGGTCAGCCAATGGGGATCCGGGCGGGCATCGTCGTCGATATAGGCGACGATTTCCCCCTTGGCGGCGCGCATGCCCGTGTTCCTGGCGCTGCTCAGCCCGCGGTTTTCCGTCTTGATCATCCGGAACCCGTACTCCCGCACAACCTCTTCGGTGCCGTCGGTGGAGCCGTCGATGACCACGATGACTTCAAAGTTCGGGTATTCGACCTTCTTCAGTCCTTCGAGGGTGTCGCGGATGGTCCGCTTTCCGTTGTAGGTGCAAACCACCACCGAGATGCCGGGCCAGGGAAGATCGGGCGGAAACGGGACCTCGGAGAAAGCCTTCCGAACGGCGCTCAGGGACGTCTTGGGGTTGCGTTCCCGATCCGTGATGCCGAATCCCCAGTCGAGGATCTCATGGCCGCCCCGGAACCACTCGTCGGTCCACGAGAATACGAAAATCCCGGCGCATCCTGCCGCGAACGTCGATCGGATTTGCCAGGAAAGGGTCGCGCCCTGTTTGTCTTCCCCGTTTCGAATGCTGTCCAGCCCCACCTCCGCCATCACCAGGGGGCGATTTCCGGCCAGGTTTTGAAGACGGGCCAGGTAGCCTTCCAGCTTCTCCCGGGTCTCCAGGTACACGTTGAAGGACACAAAGTCCACAAAAGGCAGGTCCAGGTACTCGGTGGTGGGGAAGTTCACGTAGGTGACCAGTGCCCCCGGGTCTTCTTCCTTGACCGCACGGTACAGCCGCTCCAGGAAAGCCTCGATCTTGCGGCGACCGTACCAGCGCACGATGGAAGCCGGGATTTCGTTTCCCACGGTGAAGCAAAGGAGGGCCGAATGGCCCGCACACTGCCGGACCCCCTCCCGCACCCGTCGCTCGATGTCGTTGGCCAGTTTCTTGTCGTCCAGGAAGGCCACATGCTCTTCCCAGGGGAGGCCCACCATGACCCGCAGGCCGTGACGCTGGGCCGCGTCCAGCAGCCAGCGGGGGGGCACCGTATAGGTTCGAACCGAATTGAGGCCCATGGAAGCCATTTGGGTGAAATCCCGTTCCACCTGTTCGGGGGTGTGATACTCGGACCCGTCCTCTTCGGGACGGAAGGGGCCGTAGGTCACCCCGCAGATGTAAAACTTGTCTTCGCCGACATACAGAAACTTGCCCTGCACCCGGGGCCGCACATCTTCCACCACGGGGATGGATTTGGGCGGGTGCAGATAGAACCGGGCAACACCGGTGGTCTGCTGATTCCTGCCGAAGACCGGTCGCAAAACGTTTCGCTCATCATGAGAACTCTTGAGAAAAGCGGCCGGAAGGGCCTGCGAGTTCGCCGAAAAATGCGGAAGAGGGTCCTCGAGTCGAGGGGTACCGTTGGAAGGAACGGCCGGACCGCCGCTGTCCGCCGATCTCGTCTGGGAGTCCCCATCCCAAGGAGCGCTCCCGGGGAGAATGTCCGTCATCGGATCCTCAGAGACATCCGGAATGCTTTTCAAGGCTTGTTTTGCCATAGGTGCCTCATCTGCGTGAGAGTTGATGGTTTCAATCCGAAAAGATCCATGGTCGAGCCGCGCCGTCCATGGGAGACCTGCGACATCGGCGAAACCCCATAAGGCAATTCCCGTGCCATGAGGCAGAAGCTCGTCGGGTAAGGCAATAGGAGCACGGACACGGAAAGTCCCCCAGGGAGGAGTACAATTCTTGCGCTCCCAATTACGAATCTTGCACAGAGGTTGTTCCCGCCGTCCCTGTCCACCTGCTTCCATATCTGCTTGAAATGACGTGAATTCCTCGCTCCTCGGCCCTACCTTTGGCTGTAACGATCATCTGGATGGGCACCCTGCATGAAAGGGAGGGCGGAACCTGGACGAAATACAAATTTCGATGCTGAGAAACCGGCTTCTCGAGAGACGCAATGAGATCCTGGGTAGGATGCGCCGGCTGGAGGCCGGGTTGCACGAACTGGGCGAACGGGAAACGGAGATCGAAGAGGAGGCCCGGAAATCGAGCATTCCCGGACTGTACGAACGATTGGACGAAGCGGGCAAGAACGGAATCCGGAACATCGACCGGGCGTTGGCCGGGATTTCCTCGGGGGATTGCGGGATTTGTGAATCCTGCGGGGACGACAATCCCTTCAAACGACCGGAGGCCATCCCGTGGGCCCTGCTGTGCGTGGACTGTGCGCGTGAACGGGAGAATGCCGCCGGGTCCATTTCCGGAAAGGGGGAGCCTTTCTCCGAAGATCGGACTCCCGGTTGTTCCCCGGCCGGAACCGAGCGGGCAGGGAGTCGGTGCGGTCTACGAATACCTGCGCATAGACGGGCGCGTGGATGCCGAGGACCTCATTCTCGATGAGATCGACGGGAGACTGACCCTTGACGGGGGGCTAAGAGGCAGAGTCCAGCATCAGGTCCTCCTGCAGGTTCTCACCCGTGTTTTCGGATACGCCTCCGTTGTGGACCGCCTGGAAGTCGGTGAAAGGGATGCCGAAGAGGAGCAAAGGCCCATCTCCGGCATCTTGGGAGAGAGGAGCATCGAGGGTTCCGCCCTGGAGGGGCGGAGCGGGTTTGATTAGAACCCTAGAAGAGGAATTCCCCGCGCACCATGCCTGCGAAAATGGGATCGTTGCCCGAGTTGCCCCGGGGGTCCACCACCCACTGAAAATCCGGGGTTACGGCAAAGTATTTGGTCAGGTGAATCCGGTAGTAAAGTTCCGCGTGAACCTCGGTGCCGGTGTGGCGAAGGTCCTCGTTGGCTTTCAATCCCGCCAGGCCGATTCCCAGCTGGTCTTCGGCCCTCAGGGGAAGGATTCCCTTCCAGTTCACTCCCGCAGACCAAAACCAGGGGACTTCGTAGGCATCCTCGTTGTGATATCCGAACCGGCCGAACAGGCCCACGGCGTCGGTAATCTTCTGGTCGAGGCTCAAACCCAGGCCCCATCCCTGAACCGAACCCCTGCTCCCGATCCGGGGATGATCGTACGTGGCGTTCCAGTAATAGAGGCGATAGTTGCCTTCCTGTCCGAAAATCTTCGGAGAGTAGGCGACTTGGGCGGCCACGAAAGGGTCCTCGAGCAGGTTGTGGTACATGTCCTTCTGGCCGGACGGCAGAGCGTACGGGTGGGTGGACGACTGGACGAGGGCGGTGAGGGTCACTCCCTCCAGGGGGGTGAAGGATGCGGCGAAGATGGGTCCGTATTCGTCTTCGTTGCTGAGAATGGGATTGTTGACGAAGGGCTTTCCGACGAACTGGGAATATTGGTCGTTGGCAAAGGCGTTGGTGTCGATGAAAACCAGGGGTTCCGTCTTGCCGACGGCAAGGATGAGCTTCTCGTTGCAGAACTCGTGGGCATAGTAGCCTTCCAAGAGAATCCGGTCGAACCCGTCGTCATGGTGATAAGGGCCGGAATCGTCCGCAATTGTGTTGAGGTTGGCAAAGAGCTTGCTCCCCAGGCGTTCATCGGACCCCTTGCCGGTTCCCGCGTGGAACCTCAGGAAGAACTGGCCGTCCTTGAAGAAGGTGGATCGTGGTCGGTAAGAGAGTTTGAGGTCCCCGACGACGCCGGGTTCGGCATCCTCGGTGATCTTTCGCTTCCCGATCCGTTCTCCCACGGCGCCCTGGTAGAACGAAACCACCGCCCCGTGAATGTCCAGTCCGTACTCTTTCTCTTTCAGTTCTTCCTTGACTTCTTCCAGGGTGGATCTCACTTCCCGGGACCCCTCCGCCTCCTCTTGCTTTTCCTTTTCGGCGGGCTGCTTTGAGACCCGGGTCGTCGGCGAGGACAAAGCCTCCCGGGGGCGCTCCGAGGCAGGGTCCGGCACCCCGTCCTCCGAGGCTCCCTCACAAACCCCGGCCGGGCAAACCAGCGCGGTCCCCACCAGAAGGACTACCCCAAACATCCATCCTCTCAACACACATGAAAACATGGTTCCCTCCGCAACCGTTGGTCATCGAGAACGAACGAGGAATGTTCCCCGCTTCCGTTGGAGTATCCGCATGGCCCGAAAGAAACAAAAGCCACGAGCACTCCAAACCTCATGGGTCATGAAGCCTTCGTGGCTTTCGGTCATTGTGCCGAAGATGCGGCCGGAGACCCGGATTCTTTCTTCAAGGCAACCTGAACCTTCATGGTAAAGGTCATCCGGCAAACCCGCTTCAAATGCCTCCGTCCAGCCGTTCCTATACTACGAGCCGTGAAGAAAAAAAAGTCATTTCTTGCCGGAAGAATCCATCGTGAAGCGCCATTTGCAGAAAAATTCGGGCGGGCGAGGGTCCGGAGGAGCGTAGACGCATTCCACCCGGATGGCGGGATCGATTTCATGGGCGAAGCGGGTGAATTCGTCCCGGTGCATGTCCTTGCACGCGTATTCTCCCAGGCCTTGCTTGATTCGCGCCTCCTGGGGAGGGCAATGGGGGACGGTGAGAATGACCTCCCCGGGATTCTCCCGGATCTGGTAACCCACGATCAGGGTCCACGGGAAGAGTCGAAGGGCCTTCAGGAAACCGGACAGCCCCTTTTCCTCGATCCGGAACCTCTTGCGAAGGTCCTTTGCCGCCATCCCCGCCACCTTGCCCCAGACCCGTTGGTTGAGGTGCTCGGCCTGGGCAAGTCCGTGGCTCTCTTCCACGTACAAAAACCAGAACGCATCCATGACCCGATAATGCCAGAGAAGGAATTCGAGATAATCGAGAAGCTGGTCCCGTTTCATGGTTCTAAGAACTTCCAGTTCCATCGGATCTCCCTGTCTGTTGGGCGGAAATGAAAGGCGTGCCGTCCCGGAAACCGGCCCCCGAGGTTGGAATCATAGCGGAAAAGGTCCTCGGGGTTCAAACCCAAACAGCGGTGCGTCGAACTCTTCCCCGTCCCGAACAAGGCCCGTGCCGAGTCTTTCATCCCCGGAGCCGCCGTGATATCCTGATCCGGAACGCAGATCGAGGGAGGAAGCGGGCGATGAAGCAATGGAACGAGCTCACCACGGCAGGGGGCACGGGGGTCCACCCCGCAGGACCCATCATTGCGGCCAGAGGTCTGACCCGGGTCTACCCCCTGGAGGCCTGCGAGGTCATCGGCATCAACGAGGTGGATCTCGAGGTGCGCGCCGGAGAACTCGTCGTACTCAAGGGAGACAGCGGTTCGGGGAAAAGCACTCTCTTGGCCCTTCTGGGCGGGATGGACCGCCCTACCCGCGGGTGCCTGATGGTGGCCGGACAGGATCTTTCCACGGCCGGGGTCTGGGACCTCACCCGGTTTCGACGAGAGGTGGTGGGAATGGTGTTTCAATCTTTCAACCTTTTGCCGACCTTGAGCGCCTTGGAAAACGTCTGTCTGCCCGCCCTGCTGGCCGGGGTTTCCTATGGGAAAGTCCGATCCAAAGCCATGGAGCTCCTGGCCTGGCTGGGATTGGAATCCCGGGTGCATCACCTTCCGGGGCAACTCTCGGGAGGCGAAATGCAGCGCACGGCCATCGCCCGGGCCTTGATCAACGATCCGCCCCTGATTCTGGCGGATGAGCCCACGGGGGACCTGGACAGCGCCAACGGGCACCGGGTCATGGAACACCTGGGCGAACTGAACCGCAGGCAGGGACGAACCGTCCTCATCGCCACCCACAGTACCCTCGCCGACCCCTATGCGACCCGAACGGTGCGTCTCAAGGACGGCGGCATTGCCGAGATGACATGGGCCGACTGACTCTTTTCCTGCGACTCTGGCTCTGGTTCAGTTTTCGACACCTGCGGGCCCATTACCGGCGCACCTTGGCCGTGGTGGCGGGGATTGCGCTGGGTGCGGCCGTCTTCACCAGTGTTCGACTGGCCGTTCACGCCTCCATTGATTCCTTCACTCGAACCGTGGATACCCTGACGGGCAAAGCCGACCGGGTGGTGATCCATCCGGGAGGGCGGGTCCCCGAGTCGGTGGTCTCCCAACTGGCGAAGCACCCGTGGGTGGAGAGCGCATCGCCGGTGATGACCACCTACGTTCGTGCCGTGGAAAGATGGACGGGACCCTTCCTGCTGGTGGGGATCGATCCCATCCTGGATCGTCCCCTGCGAACCTGGGAAACCCGGGACCGGGACGTCGCCTCCGGCTTGCGGGCTTCCGCCTGGATCGATCTTCTCAGGGAACCCTTTTCCGTGCTGCTGGGGGATGGACTGGCCCGTCGCCTCGACGTGCGGGAGGGAGGCCGGGTGGAAATCCAGGGGCCCCGGGGGAATACGCCGTTTCGGGTCGTCGGGATCCTCGAGTCCCGGGGATTGGGGGCGGCGGAAGGGGGAGAGACGGCCCTGGTGGACATCGCCACCTTCCAGGAGTTCACGGGGCAACCGGGATTCGTGGACCGGGTGGATCTCTTGTTCAAGCCCGGCATTCCTTCCCAAGAGGTGGAGAGCCTCCGGGCCCTCCTGCCCGCAGCCCTTGTCCTGGAAATGCCCGGAGAATCCCGGGAGAGCGGCAGGCTCCTCATTCGTTCCTACGAGCTCAACCTCTCGGTCCTGAGCTTCGTTTCCCTCTTCGTAGGGATGTTCCTGATCTACAGCCTGGTGGCCTTGAATGCGGCGTCCCGCAGGCATGAGCTGGCGGTCCTGCGTTGCCTCGGAGCTTCCTCACGACTGCTCTTCGTGCTCTTCCTGTTCGAGGGGGTGTTTTTTGGAGTGGTCGGCTGGCTCACGGCCGTTCCCCTGAGCGGCTTCCTGGTCGGAAGGATGCTCCACGGCGTCAGCGAAACCATCAGTCTTTTGTTCGTACGCGTTCGGGTGGACCAGGTGGGGCTCGATTCCCGGGAAGTGGCCCTTTCTCTCCTGGTGACCGTTCTCATTTCCATCCTCGCTGCATGGCAGCCTGCCCGGCAGGCCATGAAGGTCCCTCCCCGGGAAGCCCTCCTGATCCGGGATTCCCTGGCCGAAAGAAGGGGTTCCGCCCGGAAAATCGCCTTTCTGGGAACGGTATTGATCCTGCTGGTCTGGCCCCTGTCCCAACTTCCGGGCATCGCCGGGATTCCCGTGGGGGGATACCTGGGAACCTTTCTGCTCTTTGCCGGATTTTCCCTCGTTTCTCCCTGGGTTTTGAGCCTCCTGGGGGACAAAATGCCCGAGGTGTTGCGCAAGGTCGGAGGAGAACCGGGATTCCTGGGAGCCCGGACCATTCGCGATGCGGGGGCGCGGATCGCCATTTCCGTCGGGGCGCTCATCACCGCTACCGCCCTGTTCGTGGCCCTGGTCATCATGGTGCACAGCTTTCGACAAACCGTCACGGCCTGGGTGAACCAGACCATCACCGGGGACCTGTTCCTGCGCCCCAGGATGGCGGAGTTCAACCATTATCGGGACCCCTTGCCCCGGGCGGCGGTCAAAACCCTCAAGGAACTGGAAACCCCGGTGCAGGTCCTGCCCTATCGACGGATCTTTCTTCACCAGGGCAACATCCGGTACCAGTTCGAAGCCATCGATTTTCCCGTCTTTCTACGCTACGCCAAGTTCCTCCTTCTCGAGGGGAAACCGGAGGAAATGATTCCGAAGCTGACGGAGGGCGAGGGGGTGCTCATTTCCGAAGTATTCGCCAATCGGTCTCGACTCAGGCTGGGGGACACCTACCGGGTCCGGATCCGCGGGGTGGAGATCCACCGGCCCGTGGTGGGGATCTTTCGGGACTACCGAACCCAGGGGGGAGTGGTCCACTATTCCTTGTCCCATTTTCAGGAACTGACGGGAGACGATTCCTGGGGCGGGGCCAGGGTTCACCTCGTGGACCCGGGACCGGACCCCCAAGCTTCGGCGGCCCGGGTCCGGGAGGAGATCCATCGTCGGTGCGTCGAATGTGTCCCGGGGGTCGAAATCACCTTGGGCAACGACTTGCGGCGAGGGGTCCTGCGAATCTTTGACGAGACCTTTGCCATTACCACCGTGCTGCTGTTCATTGCCCTTTTCATCGCCGCCCTGGGAATTGCCACGACCCTGATGGTGCTGGTTTTGGAAAGGGCCCGCGAGTTCCATATCCTCCTTGCCGTGGGTGCCGAACGTTCCCAGGTTCGGCGGATGATCCTGTGGGAAGCGGTCCTCATGGTCCTTACGGGGGAAATCATTGGCCTGGGGTGCGGTTTCTGTCTTTCCTGGATTCTCGTGTACGTCATCAACCGCCAGTCCTTCGGATGGACTTTCGTGTATGCCGTGGACTGGAGCTCCCTGCTGGCCTCCCTTCCCCTCGTGCTCGCCGCCGCTCTGCTGGCCACCCTCCCCGCAAGCCGGTGGGTATTCCGTCGTTCCCCGGCGCAGATCTTGAGGCAGGGCTGAGAAAGGAACTGTGCGAAGGTCCCATGAGAATGCGACGGTTCTGCGGATATTCGACGACGGTGCTCCTGGCCGTGTGCGTGGTGCTGGGCGGCCTCGCCCCGGCCGGAGGACAGGAGGGGGAATACCTCCCGGTAACGGGGCCCTGCGGACTGCAGTTTCCCCGGGACCACGGTTCGCATTCGGGATACCGCACCGAATGGTGGTACTACACGGGGAACCTCGAGACCCCCTCGGGAAGGTCCTTCGGCTTCCAACTGACCTTTTTCAGGAGGCAAATCAGTCCGCCGGGGTTCGAGAAACACTGGCCCGAGCCCCCTTCCGCCTGGCGGACACAAAATATTTTCCTGGCCCACGCGGCCCTTTCAGACCTGGAGAGGGGGAAGTTTTACCAGGAGGAGAAGGTGGCCCGGGGGGCCGTCGGGCTGTCGGGGGTGACTCGTGACTCAGGGGAGACGCGGGTTTTTGTGGAAGACTGGTCCGCAGGGATCCGGGAATCGGGCCACATCTTGAGGGCCGCAACGGGGGATTTCTCCCTGGAGCTGGCTCTGGTCCCTCAAAAGGCCCCGGTTCTCCACGGGGATGCGGGGTATTCCCGGAAAGGGGGCGGGAAGGAACGGGCCTCGTGTTACTACTCCTTCACCCGTTTGAAGGCCGAAGGCACCCTGAAGCTCGGGGAAGGAACAATCCTGCCCGTGCACGGCGAGGCCTGGATGGATCACGAGTTTGCCTCTTCCCCCCTCGAACCGGGTATCGTGGGGTGGGACTGGTTCAGCCTGCAATTCACCAACCAAACCGAACTGATGGTCTACCTCCTCCGGAAGGCCGACGGAGGGTTCCTACCCCAGTCCGGGGGAACGTTTGTGACCCGGTCCGGGGAGGTGGTCCCCATCGCTTGGGAAGACCTGCGCGTCCGGGTGGTCAAAGAATGGAAGAGTCCTCGATCGGGGGCGCGATATCCCGCCGGCTGGGTTCTTCACATCGGGTCCCAGGACCTGGAAGTGGTGGTGACCCCCACCCTGGAGGACCAGGAGATGCATACCCCTCTCAGTACCCGGGTGACTTACTGGGAAGGAAGCGTGGGAGTCGCCGGGACCATGGCCGGAGCTCCCGTCAAGGGCAAAGGGTACGTGGAGCTCACCGGCTACGACCGCCCCTTGGACGCCCTTCATTGACGGCCGGAGTTGCCCATCGGGGTTTTGGAACGCGTGGGAAAGACTCGTCTCCGGGACCCCTTCGTTTCTCCAAGGGATCGAACCGTCTCCCCCGCAGCCTCACTAACCGACGAAAAAGCCCCTCCCCGCGACGGGGAAGGGCTGAGAGAGTCCGGTGTGCTGAGAGGCGATCCCTATTCGGGGTTCACCGCCACGGCGGCCGTCGCCGGTTCTGCGGCCGGGGCCTGCTCCTTGAAATAGGCTTCCTTCACCTTCAACAGGTACAGGACGATGGGTCGGTAAGCCAGATGGGCCCACTTGGCAAAGGGCACCTCGAGGACCAGCATGGGAATCGCCACCATCATGTGGACGATGTACAGGAAGTAAGTGGTGGCCGGCCAGTCCAGGAGCCGGGTGAAGTGGATGAAGATCCCCGTGAGGGTCGTCAGCTGCAGGAGAATCAGGAACATCCAATCCGTGGGATGGGAATTCTTGTACACGGGCTTGCTCTTCTTGAGTCGCCCGATGATGGCATAGGTGGTTCCGTACATGATGGCGAAGGTGGCATAGTAGCCCAGGAGGCGGATTGGGTGCCACAGCGGGTATTCGGGAAGGTCCCGCTGGAACTTCAGGGTCTCGACGGTAAGACCGTTGACCAGGACCACAACCATCAGGAATACGGTGGCATAGCCCGTCATGATCATCAGGTGCACGAACCACTGCATCCGGTCGGTGCATTGGCCGAACTTTTTCTGGGTCAGCACGTGAATGAGAAGCTCCTTGGCTTCCCGAGCGTAAATCCCCAGCGGCACCTTGGTTAGGAGATCCCCCATGACGAATTTCGCACATCGGAGAATGTTGGTGATGAGGAAAAAGGAGAGGATCGCCGCCATGACGAGGTCTGCGATCTCGATCTTGTCCGAAGGCCACACCGAATTGATGTGGGCGTGTTCCCAATTGGGGCTGCCGGTATTGAAAAGAAGCAGGCCCACGCCCACCAGGATTGCCACGATGGTGATCGCAACGATTTCGAATTTTTCCGACGTGTAGAACTTCCGGGCAAACCCCGTCCAGTCATAGAGGGAAGTGAGGTAGCGCCTCATGACCATCATGGTCTCGCCGGGGTCCGCGCCTCGGGGGCACTTGGCGGAGCAGTCGCCGCAGTAGTAGCAAAGCCACGGCTCGGGCGCATGGAGGATCTTGTCCTTCTGCCCCAACTGCACGTAGCGCATGAAGCGCCGCGGAAACGTGTTTTCCGCAGTGGAGAGGGGGCAGGTTGCGGTACAGTTCCCGCAGTGATAACACTTGGCGGCATCCTTGAGACCGAATGCCGTTAAGTCTTTCATGAGATTCGGATCAACCTTGTTGCTCATCCCTGTGCCTCCTGATTTGATCGTATGGAAAATGTGTGAAAACCTCGTCCGGCAATAGCGGTTCGTGAAATCAGGAGTCGAAGAGCCGAGGGGTCCCCGGGGTTCATTCAACTCCTTGTTGACGGACAATGTGACTGTTCCCGGGTCCCGTGCGGCAGCCGGTCCGGCGGGCCCGGTGGAAATCTCGTGTAGGCCCTCTCCCCCTGCGCCGGAGGGAGAGGGCCCTTTCGCCAACCGTTTGCGGGATTCGAACTAGTACCCCTTGTAGGGGTTGGGTCCAACCTCGACGAGGCGTTCGGCAAAGGAATCCAGGAGGGCAGGGAGCCTGTCGTAATCGGTGATGGAGACGGTCTCAAACCGAACTCGATCGGATTCCAGCACCAGCCGATCCAAAGTCTCCTTGACCTTGCTCAGCCGGATTTCGGCCAGCTCGCTTCCCTTGACGAAGTGGCACTGGTAGTTTTCCCCGTGGCGGCAGCCCAGGAGAAGAATGCCGTCGATGCCCTTGGAGAGACTGTCGGCGATGAAGACGAGATTCATGGAACCCAGGCAGCGCATGGGGATGACCCGCACCCATGCGTTGTACGTCATGCGGCGAAGCCCGGCCATGTCCAGGGCGGGATAGGCGTCGTTTTCACAGGCCAGAACGAGAATGCGGGGCTTTTCCTCGTCTTCCTCGGGAACCTCGATGGACTTGATCATGTCGCCGATCATTCCCACGGAGTAGTTCTTGAAGGAGATGATTCGCTCGGGACAGGCGCCCATGCACACGCCGCACCGACGGCACCGGGTGGGTTGAGGCAGGGGATTGGCCTTCTCGTCTTCGTTGATGGCTCCAAAGGGGCATTCCTCGGTGCAGCGCTTGCACTGGGTACATCGCTGCATGAAGAATTCCGGGTAAGTCATGTCCCCGGCCCGGGGGTGAACGGCCGCTCCCTGCATGGTGAGCTCGATGCACTGGATGGCCTTCATGGCGGCCCCCGCCGCATCTTCCTTGGTACTTGCCGTACCCATAGGACGGCGCACGCACCCGGCGGCGTAGATCCCCGTGCGCCTGCTTTCGTACGGGAAACAGATGAAGTGGGAATCGGGAAAACCGTACTTGAGACCCGGAAGCTCGGGACCCTGGCGGTACTCGAGGTTGAGCACGTCCGATACCCGGATGGCGTCTGCGGGGACCTGGATTTCTTCCTCGCCCTCCTTCTTGGCCGCCGCTTTGAAATCTTCTCCGAAGGCGGTGACGGGGACCATTCCGGTGGCAAGGACCACCATGTCGAGGTTCTCGAGAAGGACCTTCTCCCCCAGGAGTTCATCGTGGGCTTCCACCGAAAGCCCGCCGACGCCGGCACGCACCTCGGGATCCTGGCTGCGGATGAAGATCACGCCTTCCTCCTGGGCCTTGCGATAGAAGTCTTCGGCCTGTCCCGGGGTCCGCATTTCCTTGTACACCACGTACACGTTGGCGTCGGGATCCCGGCTCTTGATTTGAACGGCCTGCTTCAAAGCCGTGAGGCAGCAGATGCTCGAACAATAGGACAGGTGTTCGGGGTCCCGCTGACCCGCGCACTGGAGAAAGGCCACGTTCTTGAGGGGCGCCCCGTCGCTGGGTCTGACCAGGGTTCCCCCCTTGGCCAGGTCTTCGAACATGACGTTGGTGACGACGTTGGGGGAGGCGCCGAATCCCAGCTTTTTATCGAGCTTTTCGGGATCGTAGGGTTTCCATCCCGCCGCCAAAACGATGGCCCCGATGGAGTGTTGCACACTGGTGCCGTTCTGCTGAATGGTGACCTCGTAGACGCAGGGACCGCCCACGATCTTTTCCACCTTGGCCCCGGTGTAGACCGTGATGCTCTTTTCATGGGAGACGGTCCGGATGAGTTCCTCGAGGTCGTTGCTCCGGACCTCCTTGTAGGGAGTGGTGACCTTGAGGGAAACGTTCTTCTGAAACCCGCCCAACTGGGCTTCCTTTTCCACCAGGACCACCGAATATCCGGCCCGGGAAGCTTCGAGGGCCGCCGTCAATCCGGCCAGGCCGCCGCCCACCACCAGGATGTCCCGGGACATTTCCTGTTCGGGTTTGTACGGCTGGGGAAGCTCCGTCTTCTTCACCTTGGCCCCGGCCATGCGCAGATAGTCTTCGGCCATCATCTGGGTGTCTTCGTCCTGGGGCTTTTGACACCAGACCACCTGCTCGCGCAGGTTCACCCGCTCCACAATGCAACCTTCAAAATTGAACACGTCGTACATGACCCGGGGAGAACACGCGGCGATGATGAGGGTGTTGGCTCCCTCTTGGGCCGCGTCGCCCTTGATGAGGTCCACCCCCTCCCGGCTGCACAGGTTGGGGTGATTCCTGCAAATGGGGGCCTTGCATTCCTTGGTGGCCACCTTGCCGAGGGCCTCGATGTCCAGGGCGTCCCCGATGCCGCATCCGGTACAAATATATACTGCGATCTTCTGCTCCATAGAGTTTACCTCCTAACGATGGATTGAATGGCTTTGAGAGACGCGGCCGTGCCGTCCTGGACCGATTCGGATACCCCGGCGGGGGTCCTGGTGCAGCCCGCACCGTAGATGCCGCGACCCGCTTCGATGGAGGCCACAAACCCATAATCGTCGTAGGAGACGGCTCCGGGGACCGGCGATTCGGCGGTATTGGGCTGCATTCCCGTGGCAAGGACCACCATGTCCACGGTGATTTCCTGAAGGGACCCGCTGGTGGTTTCTTCCACCCGGAGGGTGAGGTTCTTAGTAGCGGGGTCCTCCTCGATCTTGGCCACTTTGCCCTTGAAAAACCGGACGTTGGGATCCTCCTTGACCGAGCGGACGAAATCTTCCAGGCGGTCCGTGGCCCGGAGGTCGATGAAGAAAATGTACATCTTGGCTTCGGGATACTGTTCCCGCACGTACGTGGTTTGTTTCATGGAAGCCAGGCAACAGATGGTGGAACAGAAGGGCAGGTGGTTTTCATCCCGGGACCCGGCACACTGAACGAAGGCAATGGTTTCCGGAGCCTTGCCGTCGGATGGACGGACGATCTTGCCTTGGGTAGGGCCGTTGTAGGCGGCCAACCGTTCCATCATGACGTTGCTGATCACGTTGGCGTAGGTGCCGGAACCGTAGGCGTCCAGCTTGGTCATGTCGTAAGGCTTCCAGCCCGTGGCCCAGACGATGGAGCCCACTTTGAGGTCCAGGACCTTGGACTGCATGTCCAGTTCGATGGCGCCGTAGGGGCAGGCTTCTTTGACCTTCTGCGCTTCGGGGCTTTTCACCAGAGAGGGATCGAGAACGTATCGGAGGGGAAAGGCCATGTCGTGGGGGAGATAAGCCGCCTTGATCTTGTCCATGCCGTAGTTGAACGGGTTGTCGATTTCCAGGGAGCAGGCCTGGGCGCACAGGTCGCAGGCGGTGCACTTCTCGTTGACGTAGCGCGGGTTCATTCGAACGGTGACGTCGAAATTGCCCTCGGACCCTGAAATCTTTTCGACTTCCGCCAGGGTGATCACCCGGACCCTTGGGTTGTTCTTGATCCGGCGAAAATTGATCTCCAGCCCGCAATAGGGGGGACAAAGCTTGGGGAAGTACTGATGAAGCTGAGCCACGCGACCTCCCAGGTACGGATTCTTTTCCACGAGATAG
>Ga0116192_1001519_pt1 | contig 16215 bp, 17 predicted proteins | sample AD_UKC113_MetaG_FD_89876 | JGI IMG/M metagenome (GOLD analysis project Ga0116192, IMG submission 89876) | Active sludge microbial communities of municipal wastewater-treating anaerobic digesters from Hong Kong - AD_UKC113_MetaG | ecosystem: Engineered > Bioreactor > Anaerobic > Digestate... | reverse complement strand
TTATCGCTGAGTGGGAAGGGGTACCGCTGGCAGGGTTGGTGATGTTTATCCTCGCATCCCGTTGCTGGTATGTTTATGGAATGTCAACTGGCGAGCAACGTGAAAAAATGCCCAACTACCTGCTTCAATGGGAGGCAATGCGTATTGCACAACAGCGGGGATGTATGATATATGATCTATGGGGAGCACCCGACCAAATAGATCCCTCAGATCGAATGTATGGTGTATATCGGTTTAAAGAAGGTCTGGGCGCTGAATTTGTAAGCACGATTGGCGCATGGGATTTTCCAATCCGCCCCGGGCTTTATTTTCTCTATCATCAGGTAATCCCCCGCCTGCTTTCCATCACCCGATTGGTCAGAAGGAAACAAATTCAACAGGAGGTCGTATGACAGCAAAAAAGATCCCGTTAGCTCATCTGCCAACAAAAATTGAGTCTCTACCCCGTCTGACTAAAGCACTTGGCGGTCCTCAGATCTTCTGCAAACGGGATGACCAGACTGGCTTGGGATTTGGCGGAAATAAAACCCGAAAACTGGAATACCTGCTGGCAGAAGCCTTAAACCAGGAAGCGAAAACATTGGTCAGCGTGGGGTCAATCCAATCCAACCACTGCCGCCAAACCGCTGCCCTGGCTGCCCGATTCGGTCTGGAGTGCATTCTGGTCCTTTCAGGCACTGAACCCGAAAAAGTCACCGGCAACCTTTTTCTTGATCGTCTCTTTGGAGCGCAAATAATCTGGGCGGATCGGGATAACCGGGATCAGGTTTTGGAGGAGGTAATTCTAAAAGCCAAACAGGAGGGGAAAGCGCCTTATAAGATCCCTTATGGTGGTTCAAGCCGGGTTGGAATGCTTGGTTATGTAGATGCGATGCGTGAGTTGCGCCTTGAGGAAGACAAAACTGGGATTAATTTTGATTGGATTGTGACTGCTTCTTCAAGCGGTGGCACACAGGCTGGAATGGTTCTTGGCGCTCAGGTGTGGGGATTTAAAGGGAAGATTCTGGGAATTGCCATTGAGGGTTCAGCAGATGAATTAAAGGCAACGGTCAACCGGTTGGTAACGGATTGCGCGGAAGCGGAAGGAATATCTATTTCTTCTTCCGAAGAAAGGGTGCTCGTTGACGATCGCTACAATCAGCTTGGTTACGGGGTGATGGGAACTAATGAGATTCAAGCCATCCGCCTTTTTGCCAGCCAGGAAGGGCTGCTCCTGGATCCAGTTTATACTGGCAGGGCAGCAGCTGGAATGATTGACTTGGTGAGGAAGGGTTTTTTCAAAAAAGAGGATAAAGTTCTTTTCTGGCATACGGGTGGCACCCCCGCGTTATTTGCCGAGCCCTACTTATCACAGTTACAATTTATTCCGCAATAATCAGGGTTAGATGATTCCCCTTCCTTCGGGTGCTATAATGCTTTCTTGGAAGGACTGCAGTGAATATTGATGTTTCAACCACAATGAAGGTGATTCTGGCGATCATTGCCATTGTCATCGTGATCAGCTTAGTGATGGCGGTAAGGTCAATCAAAGCCGGGCATAAACTGATGTTTTATCAAAAACGCCAAATGCTTGTCTACCGAGGTTGGCGGTTGATCCTGTTCTCCATTCTGCTGGTGGGTGTGGGTTTCGTCCTCTCCCGGTTTGGTGAGCCTATGGTTTACCGGTATTTTCCGCCGTCACCAACCATTACACTTACCCCAACAGTCACCCAGACCCCCACGATTACACTTACTCCATCGATGACCTTTACTCCGACGATCACCCTCACACTTTCCCAGACCTATACTCCTGCGCTGCCTGAATTTATTCAGGCGACTATTCAAACTCCTGTGGGTGCTGACACAAGCGCCATATTTAGCCCGATTTCTTTCAGTGATAAAACAGATAATGGGGTTGTCACTGAAAATATTACCGAATTTTCGCTTCCGGTGAAAACTCTCTTCGGCGGCTTTTCCTATGACCGCATGACGACCGGCGTTCAATGGACGGCAATCTGGTTGTATGGAGAGGAGGTTGTCTGTGCCGAGACCAAGCCCTGGAATTATTCTCCCGGCGGCTATGGTTACACGGATTGTACCCGTCCGCCTGAGGATTGGAAGCCGGGAATTTACGAAGTGAGGATTTTTGTTGGACAGACCTGGAAAACTTCCGGAACGTTCAGGATTAAAGGGGATGAAATTCCGGATGAGATTCCCACAGCCAGCGGGCAGTCCGTTCCTTCCCAAGACGTTCCCACACAAACGCCCCCACCTCCAGGCGGGTAAACCTAAAAAGTGATCTGATCACCCGACGAGAAGCAGCGGGCAACCTCAGCCCCCAAGCGGGCATTGTTTCTTAACAGGGCGAGGTTCGCCTGCAAGCTTTTTTCGCTTGTTGCCTGGTTCACAACTTCAAGAAGGAATGGCGTGAGATCGGCGCCATGAATTCCTTGGCGCTTAGCCTGCTCCACCGCCTTGGTGATGACCGGTTCAATGACCGCCGGGTCGATTGCAAATTCCTGCGGGACAGGATTACACACCAGTATGGCACTGCGGTTTCCTGTCTCCCAATGAGCTTTGGCAATCCGGTAAATCTCCTGCGCAGTTTCAACCCGGGCATCCACCGGCAAACCACTGGAACGGGCATAAAATGCCGGGAAGGTATCTGTTTGATACCCCAGCAGAGGCACTCCCCTCGTTTCGAGTGCTTCCAGCGTAGCGGGTAAATCAAGGATGGCTTTTGCTCCTGTGCACACGACGACGACCGGGTTCTCGGAAAGTGCATCTAAATCTGCAGAAACATCATCAGGATTTTCACGATGAACTCCTCCGATCCCACCGGTGGAGAACACATAAATGCCTGCTTTTCTGGCAGCGAGTAAGGTAGCCGCCACTGTAGTACCACCGCTCATTGACCGGGCAACGCAAATGCCAAGATTCCGCAAGCTGACCTTCATGGAAGTCTCATCAAAAGCGAGTTTTTCCAGTTCATGGTCTTGAAGCCCGATTCTAATGAAGCCATCTAATAGTGCGATCGTCGCAGGTGTGGCGCCATTCTCCCGGACGATATTTTCCATTTCACGGGCAAGAGCCAGGTTTTGCGGGCGAGGGAGCCCGTGAGTGATAACGGTTGATTCCAGCGCCACAACCGGCAAGTTGTGTGTGAGAGCAGGCAGCACTTCCGGTTGCGCCTGATAGGATTTGGGCAGATCAAGTTTCATTTCTTTCACCTTTCTCATTGATACTGACGATTATAATTGAACCAGGTGATCTAAATGGGAAATACTCTTAATTCCGGTAAACCAATGGATCCTCTCCCCGTTGGAGAATCCAAACTGGCGGTCGTTACGGGTGCCGCACGACGGGTAGGAAAATCGATTGCAGTTCATCTGGCGCAGAAAGGATATGCCATCGGTCTGCATTACCATCAATCTGATGAAGAAGCGGTGGAAACAGCCCGAGAGATTGAAGCAATTGGGGCTAAAGTAATTTTGCTCAAAGCCGATCTTTCGTGCCCGGAAGAAGTGCAAAACCTGTTTCGAAAAGTGGAGACTTCAGATTTCATACTAAGTCTTCTCATCAATTCCGCGGCGACAATGAAACAGAAAAACCTGCTTGAAATGACCATTGAGGAGTGGGATCAGATATTTGATCTCAATACGCGCGCCGTCTGGTTGTGCAGCCGTGAAGCAGCCAGCAGAATGACTGAGGGAGGGCTGATTCTAAACATTTCAGACATTGGCGCCCAAAAGAATTGGACGAGCTACGGGGCTTACACCATCAGCAAAGCTGCTGTAGAATCCATTACCCGAGTAATGGCAAGACAACTTGCGCCGCAAATACGGGTATGTTGTATCGCTCCGGGTTTGCTCATGAAAGCAGATGGTCAATCCAGTCAGGGTTGGCAGAATCTGGTGGACAAGGTTCCAATGGGTCGACCCACACGTATGGAGGAATTGCTGGCTTCCATCGATTTTTTGCTTGAGAACAACTATATAACCGGTGAGACCATTCACCTTGCCGGGGGCTACCAGTTGGTGTAAACCATGAAGAATGATTCCTCGATGAGTCCTTTTTGGAAGATCGCAAACCCGGGCAAATTAGGCTTGATTGTTGGTACCTATGTGCTTGGGATCAGTCTCGTTCACTATCTGGGTGGAAGCCTTAACCTAGCCAACCTGTTCATTGGTCTATTACTCTCTTTGCTTATTTATGAACTGAACACTTTTCTAAGCGCCTATTTTGACCATCCTGAATCGGTGTTCTCCCGTCTGGAAAGAAGTGACCCTGACTGGGAAGCGCTATTAAAAATAAAACGCCCGATGCTGCTGCAATTCAGCCTTGTCATCCTTGCATCGGTTGCGCTATTGACCCTGCTGCTGGTCTGGAATAAGAACCTGACTGCTGCGGGGATTCTTTTAATCACATCCTCCTTGCTGCTGAATCTTATTCCGGTTGTGCCTGCTTTTCGGGTGAACCAAAACCTTTATCGGCACTTGATCGAGGCAATTTACATCACCAATCTTGTTCCAGCGTTGGCTTTTTGCATCCTGGATGGCTCAATGTCCGCTTTGCTGGTGGATCTTACCCTTCCGCTTACCTTCCTCTACCTTGCGATGTGCCTGGCGTTGAATTTAGCGGATTTTGGGTTTGACACGATGCACGGTCGGCAATCTTTGATCACAGGGATCGGCTGGCAACGAGGCATCCGGTTGCATAACCTGTTCGTGTTGGGTGCATTCGTACTGGCTGGTATTTTTACTGTCACAGCTTCCATTTGGTCAATCACCTGGCCAATGTTTCTGGCATTGCCAATCGGTTTAGTGCAAATACTGGAAGTTCAGCGCATTGGGGAAGGCGCAAAGCCGATCTGGAAATTGTTGAAGTGGGGAGCGATTGGTTTTTTCCTGATGGTCGTCTATCTACTCATCATATCGCTCTGGTTGTAAATTTTTTATTAATAATTATTGGAAATCGATACTTCCCTCCTTCAAAATAAGTATAATAAGATATAAATAGGAGGATTAAATGTTAAAAGAAAATACTTTAGCTCCCGATTTTCAGCTACCCGATGAAGCGGGTGTTCTTCACACTTTATCTCAATATCGCGGAAAAGAAGTCGTTTTGTATTTTTACCCCAAGGATGACACTCCAGGCTGCACAACTGAAGCCTGCAACTTCAGAGACGATTACAGTGCATTTGAAAAGGCAGGAGTGGTTATTCTTGGCGTCAGCCCGGATTCTTCTCAATCGCACGCAAAATTTAAACAAAAATACCACCTCCCGTTCCCTTTACTGGCGGATGAAGACCATAAGGTTTGCGAACTATATGAGGTGTGGGGGAAGAAATCCATGTATGGCAGGGAATATTTTGGCGTCAACCGTACGACTTACCTGATTGGCAAGGATGGAATGATTCGTAAGGTATTTGAGAAGGTAAAACCAGCCGACCACAGTGCTGAAATTCTGGCACAGCTCTAGAACCGAACGGAAGCGGAAGGTTTAACCTTCCGCTTCTTCTATTGTAGGTTCAGGATTACGCGACCTTTTGACCAGAGTTGTTCAAGTTTGTAGTAATTACGCAATTCGGGAGAGAAAAAGTGAATCACGATATCTTCCAGATCCGCGACGATCCAACCATCCCGGGATTCCCCCTCCAATTGGACATTAAATTCATATTCCTGCTTAACAAATTCACGCAGTGAATTTGAGAGCGCCTGAAGCATACGATCACTGGTGCCGTTGCAGAGAATAAAGTAATCAGTAAAAGTTGTGAGTTCACGAATATCAAGCAAGAGAATTTTCTCAGCCTTTTTCTCTTCAAGGAAATTCACTATTTGATGGGCTTTTTCAATTGTTTCCAGAAGTCACCTCTCCAATCAGGTTTTGCAGAATTCTAACATAAATCAGTAGTGCCGGAAAAAACGTGGCTGGAAAGCAAAGTGTATTTTGGACCTTCGGGAAACAACTCCGATTGGTAAAAGTTCACCCTGTCAACCGTCATATTACCAAAATCGGGCTCCTGGGATAACGAAGCAAGCCGTTGAATTAAACCCTCCCTGGTGGACTGGGAAGAAGAATTCATTGCCCTGGCTAGCGTCAGGTGAGGGGAAAACTGCCTTGTCTCGGAGGGAAATCCAAGGCTCACGGTAGCGGCGTCGATTTTCTCGAAGAGGGATTGGATGGATTCCAATGGATCGAGCCCAACCCAGATGACACGTGGATGGGGTTGCCAGGCGGGAAAAGCGCCCAGTCCGTGAACGTGGATACGAAATGGATTCAACCCTGCCAGGTTTTGTTGGAGCTTGCGGCTGACAGGTTCAATTTGCGCAAGCGGAATTTCACGGAAGAATTTCAATGTAATGTGAATCTGAGCCGGTTTTACGGCTTTGAACCCCGAGGACCGGGAATCCAAGCCATAACGGTGAATAAATTCAGCCAGATTGGTCTGTATTAATGGTGACAACGGAATTGCGATGAAAGCGCGGATGATCGTTTTCATGGTTACCCTTGACAGATGATTTGCCTCTCTCTACACATTTTACCTAAATCATGGTATAAAAACATTACCCTGCTGTGTTCGTGATGCTGCGACACCGGTTTTGAGCCAACACTAACAAAAGGGATCCTTCACTCATCAGGGTTACGCGATAGGCTTAGGCCAAGGCGAATCTCTGTGGCGGGACCCACCTGCTTCGGCAGGTTCAAAACTACGCAGCACACGGCATAGCGGGGTCTTTTTTTCCTCTTTCATACTATTGTACAAAAATCCATCTTTGCTATAATTTTAACAGGTGAACCGGATGAGAGTTCCAATCATCGTTGGTATTGTCTTGCTAGTCTTCGCAGTCGGGCTAGGCATGTATTTCTCAGATTTTACGATTTTCCTGACCAGTGATCCGGATGCGTGCAATAAATGCCATGTAATGGATGTTCAATACGAGGGCTGGAATAATGCCGTTCACCGCGAATATGCAGCCTGCGCTGAATGCCATGCCCCACACGCTTTCATACCGAAGTACTACATAAAAATGAAATCCGGGCTTAATGATGTGATCCACTTTACACTGGGTGACATCCCAAATCCTCTTCGAGCTCATGAGGAGACAGGCAGGATCATTCAGGCGAATTGTATCCGCTGTCATTCAGAGACCGTTTCTGTGATTGCAGATGGCACTATGGATAGTGGTCGTTACTGTTTTGATTGTCACCGTACCGTGGCGCATGGAGAACGTGGAATTTCGATCAGCCCATACCGCGAGGAGTGGGTTTACTCCAACCAGAACCCGGAGGAAACGAAATGAAAACGAATCGCTGGCAAGCTGTTCTTGTTACTGCAATAATCGTCATACTTGCGGGATTAGTCATAGCCCTGTTGATTTTCATCAAGAACCAGCCTGAGCCCATTCGCGGTGTGGTACCCATGGTGACTGTTGCAGAGATGGAACCTGATAGCAGCATCTGGGGGCAGAACTTTCCCAATCAATACTCCACCATGTTGTTAACTGCCCAAAATAATCAGCGTACGATGTACGGCGGATCTGAAAACTTTTCCAAACTTGCTGAAGATCCCCGATTATTGACCCTTTTCGCAGGATACCCATTCAGCAAGGGGTACGACGAAGACCGTGGACATGAGAATGCCTTGGAAGATGTGCGTCATTCCCCCCGGGTGAACGAGACCACTGCTGGAACCTGCTATTCCTGTAAAAGTTCAGATAATCCCAGGCTCTGGTCTGAGATGGGAATGGAAGCTTTTGACGCCACAAAATTTTCTGAGCTTGGCGGGCAAATCACTCACACGATTGGTTGCGCCAACTGCCATGAAGCTAACACCATGCGGTTAATCCTCACGAACCCGGCAACTGTAACAGCTTTTGAATCGCAGGGGGTGGACTGGACGAAATTTACCCGCCAGGAGATGCGCACAGTTGTATGTGCCAATTGTCATGTGGAGTACTTCATGGTCGGAGATGGAAAATTACTCACACTGCCCTGGAAGAATGGGACGCACATTGAGGAAATCGCCTCCTATTATGATGAGATTGATTTCACTGATTGGACACATCCACAAAGTGGCACAGCCATGATTAAAATGCAACATCCTGATTATGAGTTGTACACAGCCGGCAGTACGCATTACAATGCCGGCGTCGCCTGCGCGGATTGCCATATGCCCTACACACGGGATGGGTCAGCCAAATTCTCCACACATGATATCAAGAGCCCGCTCTTGCGCCTGCCAGAAACGTGCGGTGTTTGCCACACAGATGTGGATTATGTAGCGGAGCGGGTAAAAATCATTCAGGATTCCGTCTATGAGACTATGATTAAAGCCGAGGATGCCATAGTCTCTGCGATTTCTGCCATTGAAACCTCTGCGGCAGAACCCGGTGTAAATACTGAAATGATCGATCAGGCTCGTGAGCTTCACCGCCAGGCTCAATTGCGGTGGGATTTTATCGCGGCGGAGAATAGTATGGGCTTTCACAACCCTGAGGAAGCGCTACGAATCCTTGCAGATGCCATAGACCTCGCCCGCCAGGCGGAAAATACCGCCATTCTTGCTGCTCCATAATTTTTCCGTTAATTTTCTGCAAAGAAATCCTTGACAGCCTGATTAACCATCACTACACTTTAGATTAATCAAGGAGGCTTGAGCGATGAAATATCGATTGATCCTGCAAACCAGCCAGGCAGCTGGAACGGAATACCGGTTGGAGAAAGACGAAATATTTCTGGGGCGGGATTTAAGCAATGATCTGGTAATTAATGATCCTGAAGTTTCACGCCGACATGCGCGCTTGTTTTTTACCGGCTCCACCTATGCCATTGAGGATCTTGGCTCAACAAATGGTACGTTTGTCCATGGTCAGCGACTGAGCGGACCATTTTTACTAAGCCCTGGTGATTGGATCACGTTAGGAGAAAAGGTAATCCTCAAATTTGACCTGGTTGAATTTGATCCTGATGCCACTGTTGCCACATTTCGTGCTCAACCCATTTCTGCGCCTCAACCTGTTCACCCGGTAGTCCCTGCTGCGCCAAGCGAATCCCCCGTGCAGATAAACGTCCCTCCGGTTCAACCGTTTATCTCTTCATCTGAAGCTCCGGAATCCCTCCCCCAGCAGCCTTCTTTCCAACCCGCACAACCTCCGCGTCCTGCAGCTCCTGAAGCTGTCCCCCAGCAGCCTTCATTCCAACCCGCCCAGCCACCGCGTCCTGCAGCTCCTGCCGTTCCACCTCAACCGGTTTTCCAACCCCCCGTAACCGTTGAAGCTCCTGAAGAGGGTAACTTGCACCCTCAACAAAAAAAGCGTTCCGGTTGGGTAGTGGCATTGTTAGTCGTTATTGGCATTCTACTCGTATTTTGCGTGATTCCGTGGATCATTATTGAAGTAACCAATAGTTACTGCGCACTCTTCCCCGGACTTTTCAATTCAATACAACCAGGGGTTTGTCCATAAATTCCAAATCACGAAGGGAACTGATCAACCGATCAGTTCTTTTTGAATTTGACACCTTTTCCCGTATAATTGAATTATGACCTTAAAAGAACAACCATCTTCTCCAAATTGGTCCTCTACGACTAAATTAATCGTTGGGTTGACGCTCGCCGGGATCTCCATGATGCTGGTTATTCGGTTTCAGAATATACTGGCGCCTTTACTGGTATCCTTTCTGCTTGCTTATTTGTTCCATCCCGTGGCTTTGTTCTTTAATCGGCGTCTTAAAATCCCCTGGGGATTAATTTCCATCCTGATATATCTGTTTGTTTTTGCGGCAATTATTGGATTGTTAACCTGGGGGGGGATTTCACTTGTCGAACAAATTCAAAATCTCATCACCTATCTGCAGGATTTGATCAACCAGATTCCGACCTTTTTTGCGGAACTGTCCAGCAAGCCGTTGATGATTGGTCCTTTTGCTTTCGATCTTTCCCGGTTGGATTTAGAGAGCCTCTGGACGCAATTGCTCAATATCGTTCAACCGATCCTGACCCAGTTAGGTGGATTAATTGGCTCACTTGCCTCGGGAGTGGGGAATACGTTTATTTGGCTGGTGTTTACTCTATTGATTTCGTACTTTATTCTCGCCGAATCAAATGCCGCCCAGGCGAGTCTGATCAAGTTGCAGGTGCCAAAATACCAGGAGGATCTGTCCCGCTTGGGACAACAACTCGGTCACATCTGGAATGCTTTTTTGCGGGGACAGTTGTTAATCTTTTTCATCACCGTCGTCTATTATTCCATTCTTCTAAGCATCCTGGGCGTGCGCTATTTCTTTCTCCTCGCCCTCCTGGCTGGGCTGGCGAGATTTGTACCCTACGTTGGTCCTTTCATCGCCTGGACGACCTATGGGCTAGTAGCGCTCTTTCAGACTAATTATTTCGGAATGCAGCCATTCCCATTTGCCCTGCTGGTGGTGGGTTGTGCCTGGGTATCAGATCTTTTGCTCGACAATTTTATGGTCCCTAGAGTTATGTCCGACGCCCTCTCAATTCATCCGGCAGCCGTGCTGGTCATGGTGATCATTTCTGCGAATCTCTTTGGTGTATTGGGAATGCTGCTTGCTGCTCCGGTGTTGGCTTCCCTAAAACTGATCCTGACCTATCTGTTCCGTAAATTAATGGATCAGGATCCCTGGTCGGGCTTGCGTGTTATTTCTCCTCCCGAACCTTTTCACATCGTCATTCACCGGCTGATCAAGAGTTGGAGTGATTTTTTCGTCAAGGTATGGAAATTATTGCAGAAATTCTGGCTTGGACTGACTCATCTTTTTAATAAAAAACAACCAATCTCGAAAGGAGAAAAAAATGAGTGAAAATATTGAACCCAAAATTAAGACGATAGCCGAGACAGACAGTTATGCAGTTTGGTCAGCTGAAGAGCCGGATGGTGAGACGACATACAACCTGGAATTGAACAATGTTACCATCCACATGTTCGAGGAAGAATATCAGGAATTCCTTGAACTGGTAAAGAAACTTAAATAATCCCGCGCTCGTTTTCGTGCAGAGCAGGGCAACCTGCTCTGTACGGATTTAATTCTTCAATTAGAGTAAAATGGTTGCGAGAAATTCCAACACATAAGGAATGAATATGGATTTAAATGATACTCTTCATTTTGCCGATGTAGATACAGAGGATATGCTCGGTCATATTGATGGATTGCCCGCTCAACTCCAGATGGCGTATCAATTAGGGTCGCAGCTCAAACTTCCGCCGATGCAACCGGTAAACCGGGTGGTGGTGGCAGGGATGGGCGGATCCGCAATTGGTGCAGACCTGCTGGCAGCCTATCTCGCCGACCAACTTGTGGTACCTTTCTATGTCCATCGCGATTATGGTTTACCGAAATATGCCATGGGAGAGAGAACCTTGCTGGTGATTTCTTCCCATTCCGGTGATACCGAAGAATCCCTTTCAGCTTTTGAGATGGGAAGAGCGAATGAATGTCAGCTCCTTGCCATTTGCACCGGAGGGAAGCTGGCAAGGGAGGCTGAAGAACACCATATTCCCCTCTGGAAATTCGATCATTCCGGTCAACCACGAACCGCGGTTGGCTACTCCTTTGGTTTACTTTTGGCGCTGCTGGATAGGCTCGGTCTGGTAACGGATAAGCATACCGATATCGTTGATGCTGTGAATGTGATGACGGAATTACAGACCCAAATTAAGGCAGAAGTTCCTGTCATCCAAAACCCGGCGAAGCGCCAGGCTGGACAGTTCATCGGACGTGATGTAACAGTATTTGGGAGTGGTTTTCTGGCGCCGGTCGCGCGGCGTTGGAAAACGCAAGTTAATGAAGTCGCCAAAGCCTTTGCTTCATTTGAAATGCTCCCTGAGGCGGATCACAACACGTTGGCAGGAATCTATCATCCGGAAGAATTAATTGAACGAAAATACGCAATGTTTTTTGAAGCCTCCACCGATCATCCCCGCAACCGCACACGAGTTGCCAAGACGAAAGAAATTTTCATGTTGGAAGGGATTGCCACCGACATCTTTGTGGCGAAAGGCGAGACCCGGCTGGCGCAGATGTGGAGCACACTTTTGTTCGGAGACTACGTAGCCTACTACATGGCTCTGGCGTATGACACCGATCCTACTTCTATCCCCCCCATTGCGGCTTTGAAAGAGTTCTTAACCCGGTAAATCCCGTTCAGACCAAGATTAATATTCAACCTGTGTATTTTATTGACAATTAGAACATATTTGCTATAATAGAATTGATGACCGTTTCTGACCGCCCACGCAAGATTCTGCACCTTGACCTCGACGCATTTTTCTGTGCTGTGGAAGAATTAAAAAATCCTTCTTTGAAAGGGAAAACCTTTGCTGTTGGCGGCAAAGCCGGGCAACGTGGTGTCATCTCCTCCTGTTCTTATCCGGCTAGAAGGGCAGGTGTGCATTCCGCCATGCCCACCGGGCAAGCACTTCGGCTTTGCCCGGGTCTGATCCTCATCTCCAGTGATTTCGGAGAATATTCACGCAAATCTAGCGAGGTAATGGCTATCCTGCATCAACTCAGTGGGTTGGTGGAGCAGATTTCAGTGGATGAGGCTTTTCTGGATGTGAGTGATCTACCGCAACCTGTTGAGGAGATCGCGCGCTCGCTGCAGAAACAAGTGATGGAAAAAACCGGATTGCCATGCTCCGTTGGAGCTGCAGGCAATAAATTAATTGCCAAGATTGCCACCGACACTGGAAAAAGCCGCAGCATGGGGGATGATTATCCACGCGCGATTCTTTGCGTCCCTCCGGGGTCTGAAGAGGACTTCCTCGCCCCTTTACCGGTCAAGGCGATGTGGGGAGTAGGTCCTAAGCTGGAAACCAGCCTGGCGGAGATGGGGTTACGGACTATTGGCGATCTGGCGTGTTGCCCGATCGAAACCCTCGAAAGGCGGTTTGGAAAATATGGCACTGATCTTTCCCGCCATGCCCATGGAATCGATAACCGACCGGTGGTTGTCGAAACCGAAGCCAAGTCCATCAGCCAGGAGATCACATTTGCGCAAGATACCACTGACCTGAGTGTCTTACGCACTGTACTGAGAGACCTTTCGACCAGGGTGGGTTACCGAATGCGTTGTGAGGGGGTTTGCGCCAGGGTGATCAGGCTCAAACTTCGTTGGTCTGATTTTTCCACACACACCCGCCAGGTTGTGCTTGCCACTCCGACGGACCAGGATCACATCATCTACGAGACCGCTGAAAGCTTGTTGCTGAAATTGTGGCAATCCGACCGTCCGGTACGTTTGATAGGGGTAGGGGGAACGAGCTTTGTAGAAACAATCCATCAACTCTCCTTATTTGATACCACAACAGAAAAAGAAAGAAAATTGCTAAACGCGCTGGATCTTTTGAGTGAGAAATATGGGAAAAAAGCGGTACAATGGGCAGATCACCTAAAAAAACCAAAAAAAACAGGAAATGAAACCTGATGTTTTGTAATTGACTTGTTTTCCTCCGGATTGTGCTGTTATAATTCCGGCGATTGCAGAAAGCCACCGTAGCTCAGTTGGCAGAGCAGCCGCTTCGTAAGCGGCGGGTCGCGGGTTCGACTCCCACCGGTGGCTCTTTTTTTTAAAATATTAAGTGATTTCGAAATGACCTACTTTTCATATATAATTGTCGCATGCCCACTCATAAAACCCCTCTTGTTATTGGTATAGCCGGCGGCTCAGGTTCCGGCAAGACCACCGCAGCAGATATCATCCTGCAAAAGGTTGGACGAAACCGCATTGCTTACCTGCAGCATGACTCTTATTATCGCGACCTTTCTGACCTCCCGCAAAATCAACGCCGGGAGGTTAATTTTGACCATCCAGACTCCCTTGAATCGGGATTGATGATGGAGCATATCCTTCAATTGAAAAATTGGAAACCTGTTGAAGTACCTATTTATGATTTTACGACGCATAACCGGACAAACCGTACAATCCATGTAGAGCCGAAGCGTGTCATTCTGGTGGAGGGGATCCTCATTTTTGCCGAGCCAGCTTTACGCTCCCTTTTTGATGTCAAAATTTTTGTGGATACGGATTCTGATATCCGCTTTATCCGCCGGCTGCGGAGAGACATTGAAGAGAGAGGGCGAACGACCGAAATGGTAGTCAAGCAATACCTGTCCACGGTACGCCCAATGCATCTCGATTTTGTGGAGCCATCCAAACGCTACGCGGATGTCATCATACCTGAGGGCGGATTGAATGAGGTAGCCATGGATATGGTTATTGCACGTATTGAATCAATGTTAAAAGAAGAAAACAGCATCTGATGAAAAAACTGACCGGCTGGCGATTGACTGGAGTAAGAATCGCCGTGATCCTAGCCGTAGTTGGGTTGACTATTGTCCTTTTCGTTTTCAAAGACAAAGTCTCCCAACTCGGAGCGTTTGGTTACCCGGGGATTTTTCTCGTCTCGATACTGTCAAACGCTACCTTGATCCTCCCTGTTCCAGGCGTGATATTTACCTCAGCGATGGGGGCTGTGTTTAATCCTCTTCTGGTTGCCCTCGCTGCGGGAACAGGCGCGACTTTGGGCGAAATCACCGGTTACATGGCAGGTTTCAGCGGACAGGCGGTGATTGAGAACCGTCAATGGTACGAGCGTGTGACAGGATGGATGAAGCGATATGGAGATGTCGTCATTCTTGTACTTGCCTTTGTCCCCAACCCGGTCTTTGATATTGCTGGCATGGTGGCGGGTGCCTTGCGTATGCCTCTATGGCGGTATTTTATCTTTAGTTGGATTGGCAAAGTAGGCAAGATGTTATTATTTGCCTATGGTGGTCTTTCGGTTCTAAAATTATTTTCCTAGTCGATTGACTTTTCATTTTTCTTTTCAATCTAAAATTTCCACCTGCATTTTCTTTTCCTGAATTTCATAATTCATATAAAATAAGAATAATTACCCCGAACAAATAATTTGTTCTTCAATTTTCCACAATTCATTCAGGAGGAATTCATGATCAAGAAGAGCATTATGGTAAATGGTATTCCGCATATTGTCATTGCAGATCCGGAAGCAACACTGGCGGATATTTTACGCAATCAGCTGGGACTGACCGGAACCAAGGTGGGGTGTAATGAAGGGGTATGCGGTTCCTGTTCCGTCATTTTAGATGGAAAGCTGGTTCGTTCATGTGTGACGAAATTTAAGAAGATTCCTGAATGGGCTTGTGTGACAACGGTGGAAGGGATTGGAACTCCCGAAAAGCTTCATCCAATTCAAAAAGCTCTCGTCCTCTACGGCGCAGCCCAATGTGGATTCTGTATGCCAGGTTTTGTGGTTTCAGCCAAAGCCCTGCTGGAGCAGAATCCTTCACCGAAAAGGGAGGATGTTCGCGACTGGTTCCAGAAAAACCTTAATGCCTGCCGCTGCACCGGTTACAAGCCGATTGTGGATGCAGTCATGGATGCGGCTGCTGTGATGCGGGGTGATCAGCCCGAAGAGAGTTTGGATTATCACTTACCGGCGGATGGCAGAATTTGGGGTGGAAAATATCCCCGCCCATCTGCGGTTGCCAAGGTGACTGGAACAGCGGAGTATGGAGCGGATTTGGGAAAGAGGCTGCCCTCGAATACATTGCAGTGCGCTCTGGTCCAGGCAAAGGTGAGCCACGCCAACATTCTCAAGATTGATACCAGCGAAGCCGAAAAGATGCCCGGTGTCTTCAAAGTGGTTACCCATCGGGATATCAAAGGCAAAAATCGAATCAACGGTTTGGTCACCTGGGCAAGTAACAAGTGTGATGGTTGGGATCGACCAATCCTGGCGGATAGTAAAGTCTTTCAATATGGCGATGCGATTGCCATCGTGTGCGCGGATACGAAGGAGCAGGCACTGGCTGCTGCTGAAAAAGTTAAAGTTGATCTGGAGGTTCTACCTGCCTACATGAACGCTCTGGAAGCAATGGCAGATGATGCCATCGAAATCCATCCTGGAACGCCCAACATTTACTTTACCCAGGGGGTTGTGAAAGGGCAGGAGACAAAGCCTCTGATGGCATCTGCTGCTTTTGTAGCGGAGGGATCGTACTACACTCAAAGGCAACCACATTTGACCATTGAACCGGATATGGGATTTGCGTATTTTGATGAAGAAGGGCGATTAACCATTCATTCCAAGAGTATTGCCCTTTACCTCCACGCTTTGATGATTTCTGAGGGGCTTGGTTTGGACGCTTCACAGATACGCATGGTGCAGAACACTGCCGGAGGGACTTTCG